>SDBU01001659.1_pt1 | contig 31063 bp, 31 predicted proteins | sample 2277071 | NCBI WGS metagenome assembly SDBU01 (sample SAMN10397929, study PRJNA504765) | marine sediment metagenome | isolation source: marine sediment core GS08_GC12, 126 cmbsf | place: Arctic Ocean: Gakkel Ridge, Loki's castle | collected 2008 | reverse complement strand
AATCGGAATGAGTAGAGCCACAGATAGGCAAATACTTGAGTATGCTCGGGATGAACAAAGAATCGTTATCACGCTGGATTCTGATTTTCATGCCATTCTGGCAGTTGAGAATTTAGATTCGCCTTCTGTTGTCAGAATTAGACAGGAAGGGCTTAGAGGCCTTGAACTCGCTGAACTTGTTGAGAAAATATGGTCAAAGATTGGACAGCAGCTAGGAAATGGAGCGATGGCAACAATTACAGAAAAAGCCATCAGAATTAGAAAAATACCTCTACATGAATCAGATTAGCAGCGCCCCTGCTTTTTTCTGCACCCATGCGGATTGCATGCCGTCTGAACCCAGATTCCTGGATTCAGACGCTAAACAAAACCATCCGTGGAATCTGTGTCATCCGTGCCAAATAAATTGAAACATAAAGAACTTACTGGTAAAATCATCGAATGTGCCTACAAAGTACATAATAATCTCGGCTTCGGCTTTCTGGAAAGTGTCTATCACAACGCTTTGCTGATCGAATTTAAAAAAGCGGGTCTCCAGGCTGAAAAGGAAAAGAGGATCCAGGTCTATTACGATAGTCAGCTTGTTGGCGATTTTGTTGCAGACATAGTTGTAGAGCAAAAAGTAATTCTTGAACTCAAATCAATCAAAGAATTGCACCCAGCACACGAAGCCCAGCTTACCAACTATTTAAAGGCTACCGGTCTGGAGATAGGATTACTCATCAATTTCAGCGAGAGTGTTAACATAAAGCGAAAGATACTGGATCGACCATAAAAAAAACCGTGCAATCCGTGCAATCTGTGCCAAAATAAAATGGAGAATGGACCATGAAGCTGAAGCTTACAGAGGAAATATGGAAAGAGGGCAATATGTATGTTTCATATTGTCCCGAGCTTGATATTGCATCATGCGGTGAAGATGTTCAACAAGCCAAAACAAATCTTTATGAAGCTATATTGATTACTATTGAGGAGACCCGTAAAATGGGTACTTTTCAGGATTTTCTTGAAGAATGCGACATCGAATTATCTGAGAAAGATATTTTTAGTGCGCGCAAGGAGCTTGTTGGTTTTACCCCGATAGAAGTTCCAATACCATGAAAATCAGGCCTGTAAATTATCGAGTTCTGACGAAGATCTTTGAAATGGCTGGATGTGAATATGCGCGGACACAGGGCGATCATTTGATTTATCATTATCCTGGAGCTGTTAGACCTGTTGTCATACCGAAATACAAAGAAGTACCTGTATTTGTAATACGAAACAATATGAAAATTATTGGTATGTCCAGAGGAAAATATTTAGAGCTTTTACAAAAGGTATGATTAGACAGGTTGAAATTTTCAGTTATTAGCATTCAGGCAGTTATCAGTAGATTAAAAATCAACGTTTCATGGATATCTCGAACTTTACACAGAAATATGTATCAAATGAGAGAGAGTTTTAGGATTGAAAGTGTCGAGAGGGAGACGGTTTATTACTTCCGCGCCAGCGGGTTTGCCCGTTTACTCTTTCATCTCTCCGAGGCGTAGGCTCTACCCTCCGGAGGCAGGAAAGGGTAAAACGAACAAAAAAAACCGTGCAATCCGTGCAATCTGTGCCAAAATAAAAGGTGGAGAAAAAAATGACTGATCAACCTCAACAAACAAACCAAAATAATCATAGGTATTATCCCGATGACGAAATAGAACTCATGGACTACCTTCTGGTCATATGGAAATGGAAATATCTGATCATAGCAGGCACATTGGCTTTTACTTTGGTTGCAGCCATCATAAGTTTTATTGCCTGGAAGCAGCAACCAATAATGTATAGTACGAGCATTGTCCTTAAACCTGGACTTTTAAAAATAGATGAAACCGGAAAAGAAGTTTTTGTTGATACACCCGAAAATATAAAAGCTTTAATAACAAATGATTTAAAATATAGAGTTTTAGAGCAAATTAAAAAATCAAATAATCCAAATTTATCAAATTCATTAGATTTTCAGGTAGCTATACCCAAAGGCTCTAACTATATAAATGTATCTTTGGAATCAGCGTTGGCAGATGAAGGCACCACGAAATTGAATTATTTAATAAAAGCCCTGCCAGCTGAGCTTGCCAACAAAATTAAGTTCAAACAAAGGGGAATTGAAAAGAAGATAGAAACAATAAAAAGAGAAAACCTTGACGAATTATTATTTAAAGAAAAAAGCATAAAAGCTAAGATTAAAAAATATCAACAAGAACTTTTAGATATAGAAGCTAAAATAAAGCTTTTAAAAGATAACAAAGATATTTCGCAAAGCAAAGAATATTTTCTAAATAAGTTGTCCATTGAAAATGATTATCGCAATACTTTTCAAAAATATTTTGAGCTAAATGAAAATGCCAAATATAATTTATATAAGCTACAGAAAAAAATGTCCGCAGTGTCAAATGAAATAAAAGACTTAAAACAAAAATCGAAAGATATAGAAACACTCGAGAAAGGAAAAAATAATATTATCGAAAAGCTTGAAAAGGAAAAGCAAAACAGTCAATACATCCAGATTATCCAGCCGCTTGTTACCACCGAACTACCTAAAAACAATAAAATAAAGCGCAATGTTGCCTTGTCCTCGGTAGTGGGACTCTTTGCAATGTTGTTTTTGGGATTTTTTTTGGAATATTTGAGCAAGTATAAAAGAATGAACAAATAGCTGATGGAAAAACTTATAAAGAAGCCATAAAGAATGCTCAAATTGTTATTTCTGAATAGACTGATATTGCTCAAAGCGTTGGTAGGGAAATACCACGGCAAAGGGGCAGATTGGCCTATGCTTATTAAGGCTAAGCATGAGTCAAGAGCAGACCCCTAAGCAAGAATCATTCATCAGAAAAGAAGTTGTGCACGTTCTGCACGAACGTCCCGTATTACGTATATTCTCCTCCTAAGCAGTTAATTTTAGAGAGAACATAGCATAGAAACAACAAAATATCAAGTTTATTCAATCAATTAAGCCTATTTTTTGATAGTTTTTTGAGCAAATTATAATCGATGAAGCGCAACTTCAGGCAAAAATCTTCATTTCAGACGATTTTGGGGAGGTTATGCAAAGGTCTCATTCTAAGATAAAGGTCTCGCAAGGTTGCGCATTCTATCCGAGCAAATCCCCATTACCGCTCATGCATATCGATAATCATAGAATATGAATTCAGACACCAGCTATTTTCAAGCGGTCAAATGGATTTTTAATCATCTTCCGAGGAGGCGGGTTAAACAGTTCTGGCTGCTTTTTATTGGCATGTCAGGCGCTGCTTTGCTGGAAACCTCGGCGCTGGCCGCTATTGCTTTTTTTGCTTCAGTGGTCGCAGATCCCGATGGCGTTTTAAACTTGAAATATATAAACATTTTAAAACAGTATCTGGATTCCGATTTTTTATTTTCAATTCAAGGTCTTATTGTTGGATCAGGAATTGTAATGATAATTCTTGTTATCTTGAAAAACATAGTAAGGGCCTTTATATCATACTACATAACATGGTTTGGCGCCATACTTGAAGTTCATTTTGGAAAGATTCTACTAAGTGGATTTTTAAATATGAATTATGAGTGGCATCTATCCAGGAACAGCGCTGATCTGGTTATGGCTATGAATTGGAGAGTATATTTTGGCCGCAATTTCATTATACCGATTCTGCAACTGTTTAATGATTTATTAATGGTCATCGTCATGCTGTTAGCTCTTCTAATTGTTCAACCTATTATATCATTGATTGTGTTAATTGTTCTCGGAGGCACCAGCGCGTTTATCTATGGCAATATTCGGAGACGATTAGACATAATCGCGAACATTTCCATGGATTATCAATTGGCGATAAACAAGGAAGCAACCATGGCCATACATGGGGTAAAGGATGTAAAAATTTCAAAAAAGGAAAAGAAATTTGAAAAAAAATTTACTGATAATGCTATACCTCTGGCCAGAATAGTTGGACTTCAGCAGTTTTTTGCTGGGTTTCCGGTCTTTATTTTGGAGACCGCTGGTTTTATTATGCTGGCGGTTTCAATCTGGTTAATGATGTTTCTCTCAGGATCATCCACCGCTGTAATTACAGGTACCATGGCCCTGCTGGCCGTAACTGCATGGAGAACACTTCCAGCGGTATCCCGTATTCTTGCCAGCTTCACTCAATTAAGAAATTCATTGCCATTTATAATCAGCCAGATAAAATATGTAAATCAGATTGAAAATATCGCGATATCATCGGAACCGTCAAAAAATCCAATGATGTCAGGCTCTATTTTTAAAAAGGCTATATGTTTTGAAAAGGTGAGTTTTTCATATAAGGGAACTGATATTGAAGTGCTGCGTGATCTCGATTTTATAATTGAAAAAGGAAAAACAATAGGGATAATCGGAACGTCAGGCGCTGGCAAGAGTACCTTGATAGAGCTAATAACCGGTCTGTTTACTCCATCAAAGGGCAGAATCCTGGTTGACGGAAAAGTTCTAAATAAAGATCTGCTGCCTGATTGGCTTGGTCTTGTAGGGTATGTGCCTCAGTCTCCGTATATTTATGACGGTACTTTGGCGGAAAATGTGGCTTTTGGCAGCCAGGGAGACGAGATTGACCGCGACCGGGTTATTGAATGCTGTAATATGGCCTCTACGCAGGATTTTATGGACAATATGCCAAATGGTATCGATTCATTTATCGGCGAGCGCGGAGTAAAACTTTCCGGAGGACAACAACAACGGGTCGCGATTGCCAGGGCACTTTATAACGAGCCTGAAATAATGATTTTTGATGAAGCGACCAGCTCTCTTGACACCAGGAGTGAAAAAGCCATACAAAACACAATCTACAGTTTTAAAGGCAAACAAACACTTATAATAATAGCTCATCGCTTAAGCACCGTTGTTGACTGTGATTATCTTATCTGGCTGGAAAAAGGAATAGTCAAAATGATTGGAAAACCTGACGAAGTGCTAGCAAGTTATCAGGACATTCTCAAAGTTGGGATTAAGACGGTGAATTAAAAACCATAACAAACAAGGAATAAATCTTGAGTTTATTGAAAAATAAAATTGTTTTGGCAACAGGCGCTGATGGCTTCATTGGCTCGCATCTTACCGAAATGCTCGTGAAGCGTGGCGCAAAAGTCAAGGCCTTGAGTTATTATAATTCATTTAATCATTGGGGTTGGCTGGAGGATATTGATTGCCTGAGTGATATAGAGGTGCTCACTGGCGATGTACGCGATCCCCATTACTGCAAACACATTACCAAAAATGTGGATATCATCTTTCATCTGGCGGCCCTTATTGCGATACCTTATTCTTATGTTGCGCCGGACAGTTATGTCGATACAAATATCAAGGGGACTCTGAATATATGCCAGGCCGCACTCGAAAACGGCTGCAAACGTGTGATCCATACTTCCACATCCGAAGTCTATGGCACTGCTCAATATGTTCCCATTGATGAAAAACATCAATTACAGCCTCAGTCACCATACAGCGCCTCAAAAATCGGCGCGGATGCAATGGCCGGAAGTTTTTATAATACCTTTGAGTTGCCGGTAACAATCGCAAGGCCCTTTAATACATATGGTCCACGCCAGTCAGCCCGTGCGGTTATTCCCACAATAATCACACAAATTGCGAGCGGTAAAAAACAAATAAAGCTTGGTGATCTTACACCAACACGCGATCTCAGCTACGTTGAGGATATATGCCGTGGATTTATTGCTCTGGCAGAATGCGAAAAGGCAATTGGGGAGACGGTAAATATCGGTGCCAACTTTGAGGTTTCCATTGGAGACGTGGTTGATAACATCATGGAAATCATGAATTCCGATGTGCAAGTAATCACGGATAATGCACGCCTTCGTCCCGAAAAATCTGAAGTATTTCGCCTGTGGTGCGATAATACAAAAATCCATGATCTCACAGGATTTACCCCCAAGTACACAATTCGCGATGGCCTCGGTCAAACGATTGCCTGGTTTGCAAATCCGGAAAACCTGAGAAAATATAAAACGAGCATTTATAATGTTTAAACGTGTGATCGATTTTATCCGTTCCCTTTACCCAAATGAGGATTCTATATCCCTTCATGAACCCCGGTTTATAGGAAGAGAAAAGGAATATGTCAATGCTGCCATCGACTCCTCTTTTGTTTCGTCAGTCGGTAAGTTTGTGGATCGCTTTGAGGAAATGATCTGTGAAATCACAAGCGCAAAATATGCCATTGCCACGGTCAACGGTACATGCGCTTTACATGTTGCCCTCAAACTTACAGGAGTTCATCTGGAAGATGAGGTGATTACTCAGCCACTCAGTTTTGTTGCAACGGCCAATGCCATTTCATATTGTGGGGCAAGGCCAATATTTCTTGATGTGAATCTGGAAACATTGAGCCTTGATCCAAAAGCTCTGGAGGATTTTTTTAAAACCAATGCCCGGGTAGAAAATGGGGCCTGCTATAACACTGTTACCGGCAGGAGGGTTGCGGCCTGTGTACCAGTGCATACTTTCGGTCATCCGTGCCGGATTGATGCCATTACAGAAATTTGCGGGCGTTATAATGTCGCCCTTATTGAAGATGCAGCAGCATCACTTGGAAGTACTTACAAAGATCGGCATACCGGCACTTTCGGGCTTTTCGGCATTTACAGCTTTAACGGCAATAAGACAGTTACCTGTGGCGGAGGCGGTGCCATCGTGACCAATGACGAAAGTCTCGCGAAAAAAGCCAAACACATAACCACAACGGCCAAAGCACCCCATCCTTATGAATATGTCCATGACACTATCGGTTACAACTACCGCATGCCCAATCTCAACGCGGCGCTTGCATGCGCTCAACTGGAGCAACTGGACTTTTTCATCGAAAAAAAGCGGGAACTGGCCGAAACGTACCAGGATTTTTTTGGGTCTTTGGGCATTTCTTTTATCCATGAGCCGGAACATGCCCGTTCTAATTACTGGTTGAACGCCATCGTCCTTCCCGATCGAAAAGCGCGTGATGAGTTTCTAAAAGCGACAAACGAGGCAGGAATCATGACCCGCCCCATCTGGAGACTATTAAACAAACTGGAAATGTACAAAGACTGCCGGACAGATGCCCTAACAAACGCACAGTGGTTTGAAGACCGGGTGGTGAATATACCGAGCAGTGTGAGAGTATGAAAGAAAAAATCATCCTAATAGGAGGTGGAGGGCATTGCAAATCTTGCATCGACGTAATTGAACAGGTGGAAACATTTCATATTGCAGGTATTGTTGATGTGCCGGAAAAACTGCATCAAAAGATTCTGGATTATGAGATTATCGCCACAGATGATAATCTGCCTGATTTGGTAAAGGAATATGAAAATTTTCTGATTACTCTGGGTCAGATCAAGAGTCCTGATAAGCGGACAAGACTTTTCGAAAAAGTAAAAGAACTTGGCGGTAGGCTGCCTATAATCGTATCACCGCTGGCTTATGTTTCCAGACATGCAGGAATTGAAGAAGGGACTATCGTAATGCATTATGCGTTGGTAAATGCCGGTGCAAAAATCGGCAGAAACTGCATCATCAATACCAAGGCGCTTATCGAGCACGATGCCGTCATCGAAGACCATTGCCACATCGCAACAGACGCCGTGATTAACGGGGGCGTTAAGGTTGGCACAAGGACCTTTTTCGGCAGCAATTCTGTTAGCAAGGAATATATTGAAATAGGGGAGAATTCTGTAATTGGATGTGGAAAAAGAATTATGAAAAATTTACCATAATTCTTCGAACTTTGATCTTTAAACCATCAGCGTTAGAGCCTTGAATCACCATCGCTAACACTAACACGGATGACCTCATCATCAAGATTGTAGAATGGGAATACAAGTGCGAAAATCAGGGATTGATTTCAGCTTTGAACTTTTGCCTTTAATCTTGGGAATCCTAAGCTGGCTACAAACAAATGAAGAACGATACTGCAATATTTAGTGTTTCTTACCCTAGTGTGGAACCATATATTTCTGATTTTATGCATTCATTGTCAAAACAAACAGATAAAGACTTCGCACTTTTTTTATTAAATGATGGTCTCTCTGATATCGAGCGATTTTTAGAAAGAATTGATTTCCCTGTTCAGGTATTAGAGAAAACGGGTCACCCAGCGGCACTGAGGAGAGCAGGCATTCAATGGGTTATCTCTGAAGGTGTAGGAGTTATCGTTTTTGCGGATGCAGATGATTATTTTGCAGATAACCGCATTGAAATATCCAAAAAAATGATGGTTGATTATGATGTAATTTGCAATGAAATTTTATTGACGGGGCAAAAATTTCCCCAGTCTATTTCTATGCTTGGAGAGTTATTTAAAGATGAAATGGATATTACTACAGAAGATATTGTGAATGGTAATTGTCTGGGACTCAGTAACACTTCAATAAGAGTAGATAAAATATCTGAATTGATGATGGAAATACCGGATGATGTCGTTGCTTTTGATTGGACCTTTTTTGCTCTATGTCTTCACGCTGGTGCGAAGGCAACATTTACGAAAAATACCGAAACCTACTACAGACAACATGGTGACAATATAGCATCTCCCTGTTCTTTTTCAGAAGAACAAATCTTGCGGGGAGTGCAGGTAAAACGGAATCATTATCAGATGCTTTCGCAATTTTATAAAGAATATGAGCCCTTGGCAAAACTGTTCGGAGAATTGCTGGTACAATTGCAATCCGATGAGATACTAAGACGAAAGTACTGCCAGGCTGTGCGAAAACACGCCCCTGCCATACCGCTGTGGTGGGAACCAATTAAAACATTAGAGGAGTTAGGGCTATGAAGTTGGGTAATAAAGAAGTCAAAGATTTTAGCATACCCTATATAATTGCAGAGATCGGGGCTAATCACAATGGTGATATGGATTTGGCCAGGAAAATGATTGATTCAGCGAAAGCCTGCGGTTGTGATGCGGTAAAATTTCAGTCATGGACGCCGGATTCTCTGGTTGCTCAGGAAGAGTATGATAGAAACCAGCAATATGATGATTCACCCAAGAAACATTTCGGTTCGTTAAAAGATATGGTGGAAAAATACTATTTGCGACCGGAACAGCATGTCGAATTAAAAAAATATTGCGATAAGATAGGAATCGAGTTTTGCTCCACACCTTTTTCTGAGGATGAGGCTGATCTTTTGGAAGAATTGGGAGTTCATTTCTATAAAATCGCTTCCATGGATATAAACAATCCCGGTTTCCTGAAATATGTTGCCAGAAAAGGAAAACCTATTGTTATATCTACCGGAATGGCCACGTTAGCTGAAATCGAAAACGCGGTAAAGGCTATTGAACAGGAAGGGCAGAGCGATATTATATTGCTTCACTGCATTGCTATATATCCACCTGCGTATGAGGATATTAATCTGAACAATATCCCCATGCTTCGGCAGACGTTCGGCTATCCTGTTGGTTTTTCAGATCATACTATCGGTATTTCTATACCTCTGGCTTCTGTAGCCCTGGGCAGTTGCATGATTGAAAAACATTTCACATTAGACAAAGACCTGCCCGGCTGGGATCACGAGGTTTCCGCCAATCCTGAAGAGATGCGGATTATTGTTGCTGAATCAAGGAATGTAGTTAATTCCCTTGGGACATTTCGTAGAACAGTTTCGCAGGCTGAGGAAGAAAAAAAGTTGAAATTCAGACGTAGTATTGTGGCGAAAGGAAATCTGAAACAGGGGCATATCCTCACTACGGATGACCTGTCTTTTAAACGTCCCGCAAGGGGTATTTCCCCTGATAAGGTCAAATATGTGGTTGGACGCAAATTGAAACGGGACATATCCCAGGATGAAATTATGCAATGGGATGATATGTATTGAATGAGGAATCTATGTTGGCTATTATTCCAGCCCGTGGTGGATCGAAGGGGATTCCAGGGAAAAATATCAAATTGTTATGCGGTAAGCCGTTAATAGTGTATACGATTGAAGCCGCAGTGACTGCAAAATCGATTGATCAAATTATATTGTCTACTGATGACCCGGAAATTGCAAAAATAGCTAGTAAATATGACGTTGAGATCCCTTTCATGCGTCCTAAAGAATTGGCGCAGGATAACTCATTAGCTATTGATAATTATATATATACAATTGAGCGGCTCAACAGAGAGTTCAATTGTAACTATGAAGAATTTGTGGTGCTCCTTCCAACAGTTCCTTTACGCACGTCGGAGGACATCGATAAAGCAGTAGAACTATTTTCTCAAAAAAATGCGAAGTCCGTCATTTCCTGTACCACGTTACATCATCCTCTCGAATGGATATTTAGCATCAACGATGATGGCATCATTCAAAGGAATAAAGAGATTGACATAAAAAAAATGATGAACCGGCAAGAATCAAAACATGTCTACATACCCAATGGGGCAGTATATGTCTTTAAATATTCATTGCTTAAAGAAAAGAATTCCTACTACTCTGACGAAACATACGCTTATGTCATGCCCCCGGAACGCTCGGTTGATATAGATACGGAAATAGATTTTAAATTTGCGGAATATTTGATTGGACAGAGATTTTCTGGTGTTTAAAGATTTAAAAAAGATAAAAAAGCTATATGATGATGGCATAAACATCATTGAACACATAAATAACCTCTCCAATTCCGAAATAAATCTCATCGAATCAATTGCTATCAGTTATGACCTTCAGGCCGGCAATTACATCGGGAAGGCCAAAGATAACCCTGAATTTGAAGCAGAACGCACAACTACTTATTCAAATATTATTAATTCTGTTGGAGAGTTTAACACAGTGCTGGAAGTTGGGGTTGGAGAAGCAACAACTCTGGCAGGTATCGTCCCGAGGCTGCGACCTGAATCCAATTTACTCACAACCTATGGTTTTGACATATCGTACTCAAGAATCAGGTATGCGTTGAATCATCTGAAGAATGAAGCTATCAAGAACACAACGCTGTTTGTCGGTGATCTGTTCAACTCGCCAATTCAGGACAATTCCATAGATATTGTCTATACTAATCACACGGTAGAGCCAAACGGTGGACGGGAGGTAGATGCCCTATCTGAACTATATAGAGTCACAAAAAAATATCTGGTTCTTTTTGAGCCAATCTATGAGTTTGGTAGCACTGAAACAAAAGCATTTATGGAGCGGCACTGTTATGTGCGAAACCTGCACTCGACTGCAGTCAAGTTAGGCTACAAAGTAGTTGAACATAAACTATTATTTGATCGCAACCCATTAAGCCCGAATAACACTGGCGTGTTAGTTATCGAAAAAATGAATGATTGCGACACCGCCTACACACATAAGATTCCTCTGGCATGTCCGATTACAAAAGCACCGTTGGAATTGATTCGAAACAATTATTATTGCAGGGAAAGTTTGTTGCTATATCCGATTGTTGATGGAATTCCCTGCCTGTTGCCGGAAAATGCCATTGTCGCGACCCATTATCTGAATGATTTGTAAAAGATATATCAGGTATCAATAAATGCTGGAAATCGATAAATATAAAATTCCAATTAACCTTTCAATTCGGAACACAGTAAAGCAGATGGATAAGGGTGGTATCGGTTTCTGTGTGTGTGTTGATGATGAAGATAAGGTAATTGGTGTCATTTCGGATGGGAACTTCAGGCGTGCCGTGCTTAATGGAGTGCCGCTTAATGAGAATGTGGATAAAATCATAAATAGGAATTTTAAGTATTTACTTAAGAATTATACGAAGAAAGATGTGAAGGATATTTTCACGAATACTGTAGCACAGCACATTCCGGTGCTGGATGACGGTAAACTGATTGATATTATAACGGAAAGAAGTTTTTTCGGCATTGAAAGTGGAAAAAATAAGAGGGTTCTGAATAACCAGGTGGTCATCATGGCTGGTGGCAAGGGCAATCGCCTGGACCCATTCACACGCATCCTACCCAAACCACTTATCCCGATCGGCAATGACCCTGTGATCAAGGTTATTATGGACGAGTTCAGAAAGTTCGGGATGAGTAATTTCTATATTTCCCTGAACGAGAAGAGCCGTATGGTAAAGGCCTATTTTCAAGACTACGACCTGGACTACCACATTGAGTACATCGAGGAAGACAAACCCCTGGGCACTGCTGGATCGCTCAAATTTCTGGAAGGAAAAATGAAAGAATCCTTCTTTGTAACCAACTGCGACGTCATCATCAAAAATGACTACGCGAACATTTTGAAATTTCATCATGAAAGGCAGTACGCGCTTACGTTGGTTGGTTCCATGCAGCAGTACACCATACCCTACGGGATATGCGATATCGATAACGGCGGTGTGCTGAAAGGGATTCGTGAAAAACCGGAATATGATTTTTTGGTGAACACCGGCTTGTACCTCCTGGAACCTGCCATTCTGCAATACATACCTGAAAACAAATATTTCGACATGACCGACCTGATTAATAAAATACAGGATAATGGTTTGAAGGTTGGAGTTTTCCCCATCTCCGAAAAATCCTGGATCGATGTAGGGCAGTGGGCGGAATACAAGAATACTATTAAGGAACTGGAGCTTTAAGGAAATGTCAAAAAAAAGACTCATATATCACGAGTTTACAGGAAAACACCAGATTAAAATCGTTGAGTATTTATTTGAAAAGTATGGTTGGGAACCAGTTATGATGACCGGGCATAATGTCAATTTTATTCAAGATTGGATGAACATGAATTATCCGTCTGTAATTTTACAAGATACTCTTAGGCTGCGACAGGCTCAATTTGATTATAGTAAAATAGGCACACCAGTTCCAATTGACGCTTCAATCATCAGTTCATTGTCAAAGTGCGAACTAAACTTTCTTGCAAACATGGCTGATCCAACCGGCTGGAATTATAGTTTTACGGAGAGACGAAGTTTTTACTATGACATCCTGAAATACTGGAATACGATAATTCATCATCTGCAGCCGGATCTATTTGTGTCGTTTACATTGCCTCATACAGCAACTTGTCACTCTCTTTACCTTATTTGCAAATATCACTATTCTATTGATGTGTTGTTTTTGAATCCTGTGCCGTTATTTAATAAAAATTACCATGTAATAAGTCGCTCCATAGAGACGCCTTATGCTCAATGTATGGAGCTTTATGAGTCAGCTGAAGCCATTGCCCCCGGCACTGAAGTTAAGGAAAATTTGACCGAAGTTCGCAGTAAACGGGGCAGGACACCTCAGTATATTCTTGACACTCTCGAAAAAGACAAAAAATATTCACAAATATTCAGAATAAAATCATTTATCAGTCTTATAAAATCATTTATCAGTCTTATAAAATCAACTATTAAAGATGGTACAGGGTTTCGAAAAGGTCAATGGGATTGGAAGAAGAACAAAAAGCCATATTATCTAATTGAGTCAAGAATGAACTATTTTGGACATTTCTTATTTCGGAATGATATAAGAAGAAAAAATGAAAAACTTAGAAATTACTACATGCCACTTTGCGTTGAGCCTAATTTTAAAAAAAAGTACCTCTACTTTGCAGCCTCGTACCAACCTGAAGCCACAACTGTTATAAATGCAGGTGTATATGAGGATTTCTTTCTTGTGCTGGATATCCTGTCCTCCGTTCTTCCAGAAGATTGGATCATTTACTACAAGGAAAACCCATATACTTTTTATGGTTCGTCCTTGGGATCGCTTAAAAGGGATAAGTATTATTTCGAGAGGATCAATTCATATAAAAATATTAAAATGGTATCGTCGGATATCAGCACTTTCGAACTCATTGACGGCGCACAGGCGGTGGCCACGGTTTCTGGGACTGTGGCATGGGAAGCAGTCGTGCGGGGAAAACCGGCTCTGTCATTCGGTAACGCCTGGTACATGGGCTGTAAAAGCATTTTTTGGATCAAGACTTTGCAGGATGCCAAAAATGCCATGGAAAAGATTGTGAATGGTTTCACGCCTGATCAAACTGACATCGAACGCTACGCCGCCGCTATCGAAAAGGTCGCCGTAAAAGGGATGATTCACCAAAATTTTGACGAAAGTATTAAAAAGTGCAAAGATCCGAAATACGAAATGGAACGAATTTCCAAGGCGCTTTATAATGCGTATATCCAACATTACTCCAAAAATAAATGTAATGTAATGTGAGCGGGTTTGCCAACGTAAAATTTTAATCGGAATTGACTCAGAATAAGGAGCATTTGCTGCCATGATTGAACAAATTGTTTACGACAATACAATTGTCGCCATAATCGTTTACAAGAATTACCAGACAGAAGGAATCAAGTTTTTGACACCTGATGAGTTTTCATTGCAACTCGGTTTTATGCAACGACCAGCGGGCTACCAAATTGTACCGCATATTCATAACCCTGTTCACCGACACAGCATTGGTACGCAGGAAGTGTTGTTTATTAAAAGCGGAGTAATTCGTGTTGATTTCTATTCCTTTGAACAGGTATATCTTGAAAGCCGCGACCTGTCAGCTGGTGATTTTATTCTCCTTGCCGGCGCAGGACACGGGATTGAAGTGCTGGAGGATGCTACGATTGTCGAAGTCAAGAATGGCCCCTTTATTGAGGGAGCCGATAAAGGCCGCTTTGAGGGCAAAAGGGGGTAGAGCGCATGATACCGGTTAACCAACCATTACTAAACGGACGTGAAAAAGAACTATTGATTGAATGTATTGAGTCAGGCTGGATTTCATCAGAGGGCCCATTTGTAAAAGAGTTAGAAAAAAAATTTGCAGAACGGGTTAATAGAAAACATGGAATAGCTGTATGTAATGGTTCTGTAGCACTTGATGTGGCTATAGCTGCTCTCCGTATAGGAAAAAATGATGAGATAATCATGCCGACATTTACCATTATTTCCTGCGCCGCAGCAATTGTAAGAACTGGCGCAACACCTGTGTTGGTTGATAGCGATCCGGATACTTGGAATATGAGTATTGAACAATTAAAATCAAAAATAACATCGAAAACGAAAGCAATCATGGTGGTGCATGTTTATGGACTTCCGGTAGATATGGATCCTATCTCAAAAATTGCTGAACAATATAATCTTAAAATTATTGAAGATGCCGCCGAAATGCATGGCCAAACATATAAAGGTAAGCCATGCGGAAGTTTTGGGGATTTAAGCACTTTCAGCTTTTATCCAAACAAACATATGACCACAGGTGAAGGGGGCATGGTACTTGCAGATGACGACTACCTTGCAGAGCGTTGTAGGTCTTTACGGAATTTGTGTTTTAAACCACCCAGGAGGTTTGTTCATGACGAAATAGGTTGGAATTACCGAATGTCTAATTTACAGGCCGCATTAGGCGTAGCGCAACTTGAAAGGTTGGATGAGTTTGTAGCGCGGAAGCGTTTGATGGGAAAGCGTTATACCGAAATGCTTGCCGATATTCCGGGATTACAATTACCTTTGCAATACACAGAATATGCGGAAAATATTTACTGGGTTTACGGAATTGTTCTTAAGGACAGTATTTTATTTGACGCAGAGGAAGCAATGAAACGTCTTTCAAATTACAAAATCGGCACTCGTCCATTTTTTTGGCCCATGCACGAACAACCAGTTTTTAATAACATGGACCTTTTTTCAAATGAGACTTATCCGGTATCAGAAAAAATAGCGAGGCGCGGTTTTTACGTCCCGAGCGGCTTGGCTTTAACCGAAAGCCAAATTAACAAGGTCGCTGAAGCCATTAGAGAAATTATGTTAAATGAGGTATTACATGATTAAAAGGATATTATGGGTTATTAACCACATCAGAAGTATGCAGCAGATTGTGATGTCATTAGCAAGAGCAGGAGCAAGTGCGTCTGTTCGGGTCATAAATATATCAGATCCAAATTCTTGGGAATTCTCCGGTTTCAGCCAGAACGGGGAAGATGGGATCATTGATTTCCTTTGCCAACAAATCAAGCACCCCAATCGTTACTTTATTGAAATCGGGTCTTCGTATGGCATTGAAAATAATACTGCATGGCTCGCTATTGGTAAAAAGTTTAACGGCATCATGATTGAAGGAAATCCTAAGGCTTCAGTTCAGGCATCAAATTTATATGGGATACTCAATATTGGGGTAGAGTGCATAAATGCTTTCGTGACAAAAAACAATATCTCTCAGTTAAAAGATTGGGCACTTCACCATGCACCGGATTTATTTTCTCTTGATATTGACGGGAATGATTATTACATAGCTGAAGATATCATGCGCTCAGGATTCAAACCGAAAATTATTGTTGTCGAATACAATTCTGCCTTTGGTCCATCTCAAAAACTCACTATATCGTATGAAGACAATTTTAACATGTCTGCCGCGCATGAAACACATCTTTATTATGGAGTATCAATTTGCGGTTGGAGAAGGTTTTTTGAAAAATGGGGGTATAAATTTATAACGGTAGATAAGAACGGTGTAAATGCATTTTTTGTAAACCCAGCGGAATTTGAAGCAGAATTCATTGACAAACTAAAGGGCCTTGAATTTCAGGAAAACTTTAACAAAATGCGTAAGTTCAGAGTTTCATGGGATAAACAATGGGAACTCATAAAACATATGAACTATTTCGAAATAGAATAACCGATTTGCACTTTAAGTTTTTGTCTTTCAAGATGTGAGAAGGATTTACGGTTTTTGGAGAGTTAAGAGATCCCGCATTAGGTGGTCCATTTTGACCTGCCCCAAATGCTCTATAAAAAGTGGAGAAGTTTTATGACGCTGCAAGAATTAGCTGGCCGAATTCTTAAACGAGTTTCCTGGACGTTTAGATTGCTGTACTGGAAATGTAATAGTAAGTTTCGAAAGTCAATTACTGTTTCTACTAAACAAGGAATTTTCAAAGTCATGTTAACTGAAAGTGACATTATCGGCAGATGCTTGTATTTTAATGGTCAGTACGAACTGGATTTAATATCGCAGGCGTTGACATTCCTGAGGAGCATGCAAAAATGTCCTCAAAAAGGGACAGGAACCGTTGTGGATATCGGTGCAAATAATGGGGTTATCTCTATAGGTATGGTCTACACAGGTGAAATGGAAAGGGCTATTGCTATTGAACCTGAACCAAAGAATTTTTCACTGCTTCAACATAACGTGAGGCAAAATGGGCTACTCGATAGAATTGTTTGCATACCTAAAGCCGTTTCAAATCAAGAAGGCGATATTCAATTTGAACTAAGCGATACTAATATCGCCGATCATCGAGTTCGGATGGATTTACATGTTAACGACCCCGAATTATTTAACGAATCAGAGCGCCACGTCATATCTGTGAAGTCTGACCTGTTAGATAACTTATTAGCAGATTTGCCTGGGATATATACGCAGAATATTGCGCTTATATGGGTTGATGTTGAAGGTCACGAAGGATATGTTTTTAGTGGAGCAAGGGATTTATTGTCAAAAGACATTCCAGTGGTATGTGAGATTTGGCCGTACGCCATTAGGCGGGCAGGAATGAGTCAGGAAGATTTTGTAGATATCGCAAAAAATATTTGGTCATATTATTGGGTAATGCGTAGAGGCAAATTTGTTCGGTATCCAATCAATACCCTTGACATTCTTTTTGATGAACTGGGATACGGTGATGTTCTAAATGATGTTGTTTCTATTCGATACACAAATGTTATTTTTACGCATTAAGGGTAAGGAAGATTTCGAGAAGGCTTGGTAATTTCTTACAAAACTGACCACACAAAGCCAAGGCCGCCCTGACAGATAATTTTGATGCCCTTTGCTATACGCACGACAAACTCCCGCGAAAATCTTTCGTGGATACCTTGTTGCGCATGGTTGTGTGAATCTATATGCTATATTTTCGGTGAAACTTCAGCAAATACTAATAACGTCGATCAATAAGGAGATACAATGGAAACGATAACGATAACAACATGCCGCCTCTGTGGATCAAGCAACATCCAAGATGTACTCTCATTAGGAGAACAATATATTAATGATTTTGTTTCTCCTGAAAGAATAGGAAAAGGAATAAAGGCGCCACTTGAGTTGGTTATGTGCAATGATTGCACTTTGCTTCAGTTACGCCATACTGCCCCACAAGAACTCTTGTATGCACGATACTACTGGTATCGTTCGGGTGTAACAGACACTATGCGTTTGGCTCTACGCAACATAACCCAAGCGATTGAGGAGACATTTTCCTTCGTTCCAGGTGATGTAGTCCTTGATATTGGCGCCAATGATGGCACAATGCTCTCGACTTACACTGCACAGGGAATTCGTCGTGTTGGGTGTGAGCCTGCAAATAATCTTGTAGATGAACTCCGGCAAAATGCTGATTACGTGATGCATGACTTTTGGAATTATGAACGATATATGGAGTTGGCACAAGGGTGGGGATTCGGAAAAGCTAAGGTTATCACTGCCATTGGTATGTTCTATGATCTGGAGGATCCCAATAAGTTTATTAGAGATGCACAGAAAGCGTTGACTGAAGACGGAATTTTTATTGCACAATTGATGTGTTTACAACCAATGCTTGATAAAAATGATGTTGGAAATATAGTTCATGAACATCTGGAATATTATTCATTGGAGTCACTTAAATATCTTTTTGAAAATAATGGACTTGAGATGTTTAGGATCGAAGAGAACGATGTAAATGGTGGTAGTTATCGAATATTTGCAAGGCACTATAAAGGCACCGGTATGAAATTTGATGAACAGATTACTTTAGAAGACATACTGGCATTTGCAGATAGAATTAAAAACAATCGTGACCGTTGCGTCGCTTTTATCAAAGAGGAAGTTGCTAAGGGGAAAAAAATATACGTTTACGGGGCATCAACAAAGGGGAATGTTATACTCCAATATTACGGTCTCGATAATACATTGATAACTGCTGCTTCCGAACGAAGTCCTGAAAAATGGGGTAAGTATACAGTAGGTACATGGATTCCCATAGTGTCTGAAGAAGAGGCCAGAAAAGCGAACCCAGACTACTTTTTGGTATTGCCCTGGGCGTTTTTTAAAGAATTTTATGAGCGCGAAAAAGAATGGCGTAATGGTGGTGGCAAATTCATCGTCCCCTTGCCTGAATTTAAGGTGGTGCCATGAGCCTGATTCCAACCGAAAAATACGTCGAGATCATTAAAGCTTTACCCATCTTGTGTGTGGATGTGGTCATCCAAAATGCTCAAGGGGAGTATTTACTGGTTAAACGTAATAATGAACCGAAGAAGGGCCATTGGTGGCCCGTTGGTGGCAGAGTGCTCAAAGGAGAGACGCTCGAACAGGCAGTGATTCGAAAGGTTAGTGAAGAAACATCGCTGCATGTTAATAATATAAAGTTGATTGGTTACTTTGAATTGATTACAGATGCGAATCCTTTTAATCAGCCATTTCGGTATCATGCTGTCAGTGTTGTGTTCTCAGTCGTTGTTGATGACCATCAACAGGTCAGATTAGATGAACAGAGCATGGAATGGAAATACGATCAACAGCTTCCAGTTGATTTTTATATCAATCAGGCTTATTTGCGGGAACCGGAGAAATTTGTGCCAAAGGCCCCAACCACTTTTGCTGAAGGGAAAGAGCAATGAAGAAGGCATTGATTTTAGGAGTGACAGGACAAGATGGAAGTTATTTAGCGGAGATTCTCCTTGACAAAGGTTATGAAGTACACGGAATGGTTCGACGTTCAGCAACGGGTAACACGCGCAACATCGAGCATCTCATACAAGATCCCGAACTGTTCAATAAACGTTTTTTTCTGTGCCGCGGTGATCTGGCTGACCCGACTTCACTCTATCGTATTATCAATACTGTTCGACCTCAAGAAATATACAACGAGGCAGACCAGGACCATGTGGGTTGGAGCTATGATATGGTCACTTTTTCATTAGATATTACTGGTGCAGCAGTGGGGCGTATTCTGGAGATTATCCGACAGATTGACACGACCATTCGCTATTTTCAACCCTGCACATCAAACATGTTCGGTAAAACCGAGCATGTCTTGCAGAATGAGACAACGCCCTTTAATCCACAAAGTCCATATGCATGCGCTAAGACCACCGCTTTTTATCTTACTCGCTATTACCGTGATGCTTTTGGGATATTTGCGTCAAATGCCATCATGTACAATCACGAATCGCCCAGACGTACGGCAGAATATGTGACGCGTAAAGTTACCCAATCTGTGGCAAGAATTGCTTTAGGAAAGCAAAAAAAAATAGTGTTAGGTGATCTGAGTGCCATAATTGATTGGGGCTACGCTAAAGAGTTTATGGAATCGGCATGGCAGATTTTGCAATTAAACAAGCCAGACGATTTTGTCATCGCTACTGGTGAGGCACACTCAGTCAGAGAATGGGTCGAAGAATCATTTGCAGTGGTTAATTTGCGATCTGACGACTATGTGGTAACGGACACAAGCCTGTTGCGGCCGTCAAAGACCAGCACACTAACCGGTGATATATCAAAAGCCAGAGAAACATTTGGGTTTAACCCCAAAATCAAATTCAAAAACTTGGTCAGGCTCATGGTAGAGGCAGATTTGAATGCAGAACAATTGGGAAATAGTAAGAATAAAACTTATAACCAATGATTGAATCGATCCGCGAAGCGGTCGAACTCAATCCATTGTTCAATAAGCCCGGTTTCATAACACAGTAATTGCTGATAGGGAATTTTTATCAATTGTGGAATTTGAAAAGTGATTTAACAAAAATGAAAAGAACGATAATTGTCGGATAGTACAGTAGATTTCAAAGAAATGGTGCAGACTCTGGTGGCTCAATCCTTAGCTAAGCAAGCTCGGAGGAATTTTATATGAGCGAACGCTTAAATTCAATCTTTCGCGAATATTATGCCGACAAACCTTTCGTTGATCGGTATGCAACCGAACCGGCAACAGGGGTGGATGTAATTATTCCAGTCATGCACACAAATGAATTGTTTGAAGCCAACTTAGTATCTTTCTATAGGGAAATTCCCATCCATAAATTACTGATTGGCGACGGTGGTTGTATCGATGACTCAATTAGTATAGCTAATAAATTTCCCCGTGTCCAAATCTGCGACCACCGCAATTACCGATCCTTGGGCTATAGCGTCCGCAAACTGATTGAAGCAGTCGAGGTGGATTGGTTTGTCTATGTGCATTCTGATGCTTATCTACCGCCAGGATGGTTTGATGCGATGCTAAAGCATCAGCATGAATACGATTGGTTCGGTTGTGCCATGCGGCGCACTATTATGGTTGAATATGATATTGGATACGACCTTGGCTACGGTGAGCGACCGTGGGCTGGCAGCCAGATGGGACGCAAGAAAGCCTTTGAATCCGGTTTAAGCAAACTCGATGATGACTATGGATATCGTCAGGAGGATTATATTTTTTCCGATATTGTGAAACAAGCTGGTTTCAAAGAAGGGAAGGTTCCGGAAACTTTCCATTATCACCAAACCATGCACAGACCGACGACATGGTCACGCAAGGTCAAGACGGTCCAGATTGATGTTGAATTGAGCCATGATGAAGAGGTGCGAACTTTAATGATGCAGGGTAAGGGTATAATAAAGTATTTGCAGCCTTCTTTGGATTGGCTGATCGTTAGTGCTGAGGATAGTTTTGACAGACTTATAGAATTGAAGCAGTTAACTTGGCGGGAATGTAAACAATGGATTATGGCGACCAATCCGGTTTGGTGGCCGCATGTCCGCCGTGGTATCATAAAACGCAAGTTAATAAGATACTTTAAATCTTTGCTGCTTAAAATCTATGATTATCGGAATTATTAAAACAATAATATATTCTCTGCTAATGGGCTCGTTATGCTTTTGACTTCAAAAACGTGAGAAATATTATCGTGTTTTTAGTAATCAAACATTAATGGCAAGTTGTTGTGTTTATGGAGATAATCCCCAATGGATTAAGTCATATGTTTCTTCCATTTGTGATAGTTGTGCAGCAACCTTGAAGACGTCATTTTACACAGTTCATGGAATGGAAGAAGAACGAAATCGTAAACAAAATGTTGAATTATGCAAAGCTCTCACTTTGAGAATGTTTTGAAGAATAACCAGATATACATTATTGCCGAAATGGCCTGTTCCCACGAGGGGGATCAGAACCTGGCTAAAAAGATAATTGATAGCGCCGGCACGGCATGTGCGGATGCTGTTCAATTGCAAATATGGTCCATAGCGCATATGATGGTACCTAATAGACCGGAATATGAAATGGCAAAAAGAATAGAATTTAACCATAATGAGTGGAAAGAATTAGTAAATTACTCAAGAAAAAATTATCCAGATATGGATATTTTTATCTTTATATATGAGCATAAAAGTATTGATTTTACTGAATCGTTAAGTATTGATGGGTATAAATTAAGTTCAGCTGATTTATCAAATCCGTATATGATTGATGGGATAGCAGAAACAGGCAAGCCAATTAATTTGAGTATCGGTGCATCAACTTTAACCGAAATACAAAATGCTATAGAAAGAATTAGGAAAAGATCCGAATCTAAAATTACTTTAATGTATGGTTATCAAAATTTTCCTACTAATATAAAAGATATTCACCTTAATTATATGTTGAAATTAAAGGAATTATTTGAACTTCCAATTGGATACCAGGATCACTGTGACGCTGAAACGGAAACCGCATTTTGGGTGCCCGCATTATCTGTTGGAATGGGAATAAGCGTTTTAGAAAAGCATATAACGCATGATAGATCATATAAAGGAATCGATCATGAATCGGCATTGAATCCTGACGAGTTTAAGCGTTTTGTTGATATGGTGCGACAATTAGAATCTGCTAAGGGAATATCTATACCAAAATCATTTTCATCAGATGAGATAAAATATAGAATATTTCAGAAAAAGAGTATTGTCGCCGCTCATAATTTAAAAATTGGAACAAAAATACAAAACACAGATATTGATTTTTTACGCGCAGAAGATCTTGGATTATCACCAGATCAATTTGAGAAAGTATTAGGCAAGAAATTAAAAAGAGATATTCTTGCTTACCAAATAATCCAGGCGGAGGATTTATTATGAAAACTGCAATATTAATAACGGCTCGTCTAAAATCGACGCGCTTACCCATGAAAGCAATCAAGCATATCCACGGACGTCCAATGATAAAGCATATGCTTGATAGGTTAAAATTAGCTAAACATCCTGAGGAAATCATTATTTGTACATCTACTATTGCAGAGGATAATCCCTTAGAGGAAATTGCAAAACAGGAAGGTGTAAAATGTTTCCGCGGACATCCTGATGATGTACTTTTGCGTCTAACTAATGCTGCCCGGGAGAATAATGTTGATTTGGTAATAAACTGTACTGCGGATAATCCCTTTGTTGATCCTGAGTATGTTGATTATCTCGTCGATTTCCATATTAAAAATAACAATGAATTTAGTAAAATTGAAGGATTACCCTTTGGGACATTTTCTTATGCTCTTAATCCAAAGGATATGGAGAGAGTGTGTGAGATTAAAGATGAAGTTGATACTGAAGTATGGCACGGCTATTTCATGGACACAGGGCAATTTAAATGGGGAAAATTAATGGTTGAAGATCCTAAAGTATATTGGCCAGACCTTCGTTTAACGGTAGATACACCTGAAGATTTTGTACTGATCTCACGAATTTTTGATGAATTATATGATGGCAAAAATGTCTTTCCCTTATGTGATATTGTCTCGTTATGTATTCGTAAACCTGAGTTACCAAAAATTAATTCAGAAATTAAACAAAAGCCCGGACTTCCAATTAAAGTTAAATCTGGAAAGGTAAAAGAGAATGATTAAATCATTCAGCATAGGTAATAGAAAAATTGGATCAGATTACCCATGTTTTATAATCGCTGAAGCAGGAGTAAATCATAACGGAAGTTTAGAGATAGCAAAAAGATTAATTGACACAGCAGTGGAAGCAGAAGTTGATGCTGTTAAATTTCAAACTTTCAAGACAGAAGATGTAATTTTAACAGATATTGAAAAAGCCCCCTATCAAAAAGGGACAACAAATGCAACTGAGTCTCAAACAGAGATGCTGAAAAAATTAGAGACTGACGAAGGTTTCCATGTCTCTCTTGTTGAGTATTGCACGGAAAAAAATATCATTTTTCTTTCAACCCCTTATGGAGAAGAAAGTCTGAACTTGCTTATGGAATTAGATGTTCCAGCTATCAAGATTGCTTCGACTGATACAACAAATTTGCTATTTCTTGAACAAGTTGGAAAGAAAGGGAAACCTGTAATTCTTTCTACCGGGATGTGCTCTTTAGCGGAAATTGAGCAGGCATATAGGTGTTTACGGGAAAATGGGTGTGAGCAACTCGCCCTACTTAAATGCACCTCTAATTATCCCACGGATATAAACGAAGTGAATTTGAGGGCAATGAAGACTTTGGAAAACTGTTTTGACGCGGTTATCGGGTTCTCTGATCACACTGAAGGAATTGGCGCTTCTCCATATGCTGTTGCAATGGGTGCTAAAATTGTTGAAAAGCACTTTACATTGGATAAAAATATGGAGGGGCCCGATCATCAAGCTTCTCTTTCCCCAGATGAACTTATTTTATGGGTAGAGGGAATACGAAGAGTGGAACAAATGCTGGGAAATAGAGAGATATTCCCAACTAAAAGTGAAAAAGAAAATAAGATATCATTACAGAAGCATTTAGTTGCAAATATTAATATTAAAGAGGGCGATATTATCAATCGTGAAAATATAACATCAAAACGAACTGGTGGAAAAGGCATCCCAGCTTCAGACCTTTATAAAATATTGGGATTGAAAATAAGAAAATACGTGGCAAGAAATCAGCCGATTTATTGGTGGTATTTGGAAGAATAAAATGGCATCAAAACAAAAAGAGAAAATTATACTGATTGGCAGTGGAAAACATGCAAAAGTAGTTACTGATATTTTAGAAGATATGAATAAATATAAGATTGTGGGTTTCATATCAGAAGAAAATCATGTGAACGATGAATTTTTGGGTTACCCTTTACTTGGAAATGATGATTCCCTTTTAGAAATATTTAATAAAGGTGAAATAATCAATGCTGCCATTGGTATTGGTGGTTGGGAAAATTATAATAAATTACGGAAAAAAATATATTCAAAAGTAAAAAAAATAGGGTTTCAACTTCCAAATATAATTCATCCAACTGCTATAATTTCTAAAAATGTAATTATGGGTGAAGCAAATGTCATATTTCCAGGAGTAATCATGAACACTGAAGTTGTATTGCATAATAACATTGTGATAGCTACTGGCTCTACAATTGATCATGAAACAACAATAAAAGATAACGTGTTAGTTTCCGCGGGAGTTACAGTAGGAGGAAATGTTGAAATTGGAGAAGATTGTTTATTAGCTCTGGGTTCAAAAGTTATTTCTGATTTGAAAATTCAAAAAAAAGTAATAATTTCCGCAGGTGCAGTAGTTGTGAAGGATTGCACGGATTCAGGAAAATATATTGGAATACCTGCAAAAAGAGTAATATGATATACGTCTCGTCAGCTTGTTTGAAGCATGATAAAATAAAAGATACGGTAGATGAACTTGCTCGAAACGGATTTAAAAATATTGAGCTTTCCGGCGGGACAAAGCATTACGAAAGATATGGAGAAGACCTTTTCGAATTAAAAGATAAATACAATCTAAATTATCTTCTACACAACTATTTCCCTCCTCCCAAGCATGATTTTATATTGAATTTAGCCTCCCTGAACAATGAAATATATCAAAAAACTCTTGAGCATTATGAAGAGGCTATTTCACTTTCAAGAAAATTAGGTGCGAAAAGATTTAGTTTTCATGCGGGTTATTTTATTGATTTTAATACAAAAGAGGTTGGGAAAAATATTTCACTGACTGAACTCTATAATAAAGAGAAAGCACTGGAAAAATTTTGCGAAAGATATAATTATCTTAATGAAAAAACAAAGGATATCGAATTGTATATTGAGAACAATGTGTTATCCCATACAAATTCCACAACTTTTAATGGGCAATGTCCGTTTATGCTTGCAGATTATAAGGGATATGAAGAATTGAAAAGCTATATTGATTTTAGGTTACTTTTAGATGTTGCTCATTTAAAAGTGAGTGCAAACTCTTTGAATATTGATTTTGATGAACAATTAATTAAGATGATTGCGATTTCTGATTATATACATTTAAGTGATAATGATGGTTATCATGATCAGAATTTAAGAGTTGGCCATTCGAGCAGAATAATGCGATATATCAAGAAGGAACACCTCAAAGATAAGACAATAACATTAGAGGTCCGGTCAGGGCTAGACGAGGTATCTAAGTCATTTGACTATCTTGTTGAGCTTATGAGCTAAGGGCTCGCTCAAAAATAACTTCACATTTTAATCCGCCGATCCATTCCGCCTGGCTGCGTTGCGCGTCGGTTAAATAACCTGCTATTCGCCCTCCCCGCGCCTTGCCATGCGGGCGCCTCGACTCCTGAAAATGTAAATTTATTTCTTCGTGAACCCTAAGTGGGTTAAAGGATAATAGATGAAGGATAATATACTAAGTATATGTGTGGCACAAACTGCCAGCATCCGTGAAGTTATGGAAACAATTAATCGTGGTGTGCTGGGTGCTGCCTTCCTGGTTGATCCTGTCAGTGGAAAGTTTAGGGGGTTAGTCAGTGATGGTGACATCCGGAGAGCGTTACTTAGAGGGCTGGGTTTGGCATCTTCTGTAAGGGAGATTGAGCGCCCTGAAACGGTTGTGGCTACTACTGATATGAGCCCGGATGAAATTTCTGATATGTTTAGCGAGCATATCAGAATTATTCCTATTTTGGATGCTGATCAAAAGGTTAGTGACTTTACTCTTTTTGATAAGAGGGTTCATTTCCCTGTCGCTGAGCCACAATTCGGGGAGAAGGAGCTACAATATGTGAGTGAATGTGTGCTTACAGGATGGGTTTCGTCTGCCGGGAGGTTTGTAAGAGTATTTGAAAAGCAGTTTTCAAAATACTGCGGAACGAAGTTCGCGGTTTCATGCTGCAATGGGACAAGTGCTCTACACCTATCTTTGCTTGCAGCCGGCATAGGTGCAGGGGATGAAGTCATAGTGCCGTCTCTTACTTTTGTTGCGACTGCAAATGCTGTGTCATTCACAGGAGCAAGACCCGTTTTTGTTGATAGCGAACCAGGTACTTGGAATATTGATCATAGCCTTATTGAACGGGCGATTACCGAAAGAACCAAGGGGATAATTCCAGTCCATCTCTACGGTCATCCTGCGGATATGGATCCGATATTAAGAATTGCGAAAAAATATAATGTGGTAGTGATAGAAGATGCAGCAGAAGCCCATGGGGCGACATATAAGGGACGTAAGGTAGGATCGATTGGCCACTTGGGAGTTTTCAGTTTCTACGGGAATAAGATCATAACCACCGGGGAAGGTGGTATGGTTGTAACGAATAACGCCGAATTCGCTCAAAAAATGCAGATTCTTCGTGATCACGGAATGGATGGCAAACGGCGCTACTGGCACCAAGTGCTTGGTTATAATTATCGGTTGACCAATCTCCAGGCTGCTCTGGGCGTAGCCCAGATGGAAAGAATTGAAGCCATCCTGGCTAAGAAACGCTTAATTGCTGAGACTTACAAGGAAAACCTTAAGAGTTTTAGGGGGATCACGGTACCCAACGAAGCGTCATGGGCTCAGAACGTTTATTGGCTTTATTCCATTCTGATAGACGAGAGGCTTTTGGGAATATCGCGTGATACGTTTATGGCGGAGCTGGAGAAAAAAGGAATAGAAACTCGGCCGGTTTTCCCCCCAGTACACTCACAACCTATTTATCAAAACAACCAGAAGCTTCAAGTGGCGGAGCGTCTTTCATCTCAAGGACTGAGTCTTCCTTCGTCGGTGAACCTGCACATTGATGAGATAGTAGGAATATGCAAGGCAATAAAAACTATACTGCGTAATGAATATCCTCCCCAATAATAGCGCAACTAAATCTTATAAAACGCAAGAAGAAGCATCAGCACGGCTGATAGAGCTGGAAGCTAAATATGACTTGTTTAAATATACAGTTGATGGCTACAGTGCTTGGCAATTGCTGCGATTCTGGGTGGGAAAAGAGTTTCAGGCTCTTCCATTTCAGGATCAGGAGGTCGAATCAAACTGGCGTCGTCTCAACAAGTTGTTGTTGCAGAGTGTTTTAGATCTACCGAAAATTCTCTTGCCCCATCGTGCTCGTTATGTTGTCAAGACTTGTAGTTCTGCCCTCAACGAAAAGGATGCCGACTGTTGGAAGGATATCTATTTTGACGACTTACTCAAAGAAATTGGTAATTGTTATAAGATAGAACTCCAGAATAATCCGGCATTTTTTTATCGGCGTAAAACGGCGCTGATTCCTGTCGCTATTACCACATCCCCTATTTATTTGCTCGCCTCAATTTTATCAAGAATACTTCGGCCCGCGGAAATTTCACGAGTTGCTAGTATAATGGCCGCAGATTTACAAGATGAATCAGATTTACACTTCCTAAATTCACATATTATCTCAAGGGTGTTATGTCACTTTTACTGGTCAAAAAGAATATATAAATGGTTATTAATGCGCATTCGCCCGGATGTTCTTCTATTTAAAGATTCAAGCTCGTTTGAAATATGTTCTGCGGCTAAAGAACTGGGTATTATGGCGGTAGAAGTTCAACACGGTATATTTAGCCGGAATCACCCGGATGCATTGCCGGGTTTGGCTTTGCCATACAAATCAACCTTGATAGTTCACGATAAACTATTTCTGTATGGGAACTTTTGGAAACGTGAACTTGAGAAAAATAAATTTTACGAAGCGGAACTCTGTGTAGTGGGCAATATCAGAATAGAGCATTACCGAAGAGTAAGGGCGGCTTACAAGGCAAAAAGTTGTGACGATTCAATCTGCCATATTGTTCTGACCACACAAGGCTTTGCTGTAAAACAGTTGATTAGCTTCATTTCACAATTCCTTGAGTTTGCCGTAGGTCAATTGAATTATCAATTATATATCAAATTGCATCCTATTTATGACCGGGATAGATTAACATATGATACAGTTTTTGCTTCTAATAAAAGGGTTCAAGTTATATCAGGTGCTGATGAACAGTCCACTTTTGAATTACTGACGCGTGCAGATTTGCATCTCAGCATTTCATCTGCCTGCCATTACGATGCTTTGGGTTTAGGCGTGCCAACAGTAATCTTAGCCTTACCCAACCACGAGAGTGTCCTACATCTGGTTGATTCGGGTCATGCGATATTAGCACAGAACCCTCGCGATTTATTTGACATCGTCATAAAATGCCCTCATTTTTCTGTACCATATGATATCAGCTCATATTACTTTAAGCCGGATGCTTTGAATAATATCAAAAGGGAGCTTGGTTTACATACATGATACATTATTATCGATTACGGCCTCGGCGATCTTGGATCAATGGCCAACATGTTCAAGAAAATTAGGGTTCATGCTAATTCGTATCTTTAATGGTACTAATCCCGCAAGTAAAAACTTAGGAAGGAACGCATTGTGAAAGGACTTTTCTTAACGGTGATGATAATTGACTCATCACCAGGATATGCCGAGAAGATTTATGGGCAAGTGGATGCCTTTCGCAAAGCGGGAATTGAGATGGATATCATTTCCCTTGGCAATGAGTCGACCGTTACGCTGACATAATGGTCTCGAAATGTTCTTCTCTTTCCAAGAGAGTGGCACTCTTAGAACCGCAAGCACAGATATGATGCTCGAACGAATGTATCATTCTCCTGACGGTTGGTTGAATAACTTGATTGGAACTGGAAATTATCTCGGAGGGGATGAGAATATCGAAACAGATGTTGGCTTTGTGCGGTTATTCTTTGGTGCTGGCATGATTGGTATTGCTTCCGCGTTTGCGTTTTACGTTCATCTCGCTGTCAAGGCGTATAAAGTAAGGAAGAGTAACTATATGGTTGCCTGGATCATGGTGTTTTTCTGTCTCACTGTGATCGTTGCGAATTTGAGAAGCTTTATGTTCGACGACATGCTTGGCCTGTCCCAAGTATTTAGTATATGCTACGTTTTTTTAATTTCAATCTATCAAAATCGGATCAGTGCTGGGCAGCTTAAACCTTATGATTGACAGAATGTATCAAGATAAAAAGTCAGATTATTACTCTTCAACTCGAACGGAAATTCTTAGTCTAGTGCCCGAAGGCGTGAATCGCGTTCTTGATATAGGTTGTGGGACCGGGCAAACACTTTCAATGCTGAAAGAAAAAAATCTTTGCAAAGAAACGGTTGGCATTGAATTAGTTGCATCTGTTGCTTCTCAGGCTAGTAAAATTGTAGATAAAATTTATGTTCTGAACGTTGAGAAATCTGAGTTGCCATGCGAATTGGGGGAATTTGACTTAATTCTGCTACTGGATGTTCTTGAGCATTTGGTTGATCCTTGGGGTTTTTTGTTAAAATTAAACTCGCTATCAAATTATCTTTCCAAAAAAGGAAAATTCATAATATCTTTACCAAACGCAAGGCATTTTAATTTGGTGTTACCCTTGCTCGCAGGTAGTTTTGAGTATGTTGAGCGCGGAATATTAGACAAAACTCACCTTAGGTTTTTTACAAAACAATCAGCGATTGCTTTAATTAAATCCGCTGGGCTTAATGTTGAGAAAATTAAGAAAACGAGTTTAAATATAACTCTAAATGCAGGAAAATTAAATTTTGTCACCTTTGGTATGTTCTCTGATTTTATTGCAAGTCATTATGTGTTTTTATGTGGCAACATACCTGAAACTTTATTTTAGTGAAGGCAAAAAGAAGTGTTTTTTGAAGGGGGGTTGGCTGGGGCGATTACAAGATTACTCAATGATGATAACAAACTTGCGATAAAGATGGGGGCCGATAAAGCGTCCCTTGGGGAGACGCGAGTCTCCAACAAAAGCATTATACTCAACCAGAACATAGAAAGGGTATCATTGTGAAAGGACTTTTCTTAACGGTGATGATAATTGACTCATCACCAGGATATGCCGAGAAGATTTATGGG
>SDBU01001658.1_pt1 | contig 31078 bp, 24 predicted proteins | sample 2277071 | NCBI WGS metagenome assembly SDBU01 (sample SAMN10397929, study PRJNA504765) | marine sediment metagenome | isolation source: marine sediment core GS08_GC12, 126 cmbsf | place: Arctic Ocean: Gakkel Ridge, Loki's castle | collected 2008 | reverse complement strand
CTATCTGAATCAACGACTTACTGGATGCCCGCCTTCGCGGGCATGACAAATGGGGTAGGTTATAGGTATGATGAAACGCTTTTTCAACAACCTGTTAGAAGAGGAGCAGTCGGAGAGGTCCCTCTACTGAGAACCATAGTTGACCGTCGGAACTTGAATTCGTATACTGTAACATGATGAAATCAACCAGAAAAGCCGTGTTTATCCCCACGGCGGTGTTGCTGGCCGTAGTACTGTTGAGTGCGGCCTGCGCCAGTCGCTACCGCCTCGATTTGTATCTCACGCTATCAGAGAGTCACCAGCGCATTAGTGTTGAATCAACACAGTATGTGATGGATGCGGTTATTGGTAATCCGTACGCCGACGACAAAGTGGAGGTTGGTTCGGGCAATGTCGCGGTAGTCACTATCGGCACTCGAGGGTTGCGGGTGGTGGGCCATCAATGGGATGCCCTCGGTTTCGACGAATACTTCCGCTGTCAGATTTACCTGCAAGTACAGCCCTGGCCCAAACCTGACTCCCTGGTTCTGGTCGACCGATCGCTGGTTCACATCCTGGGTCGATATGAGTTGCCCATTGAAGAAAGAGTGTTTCTGCCCCGCGAGGGTTACTATATCGTCGACTCAGTCACCGACCGCTCTATTTTCTTCACGATCGATGGCGCCTTTACCAACAAGGCCGGAGACCAAATCGAATTCGATGGGCGCATCAAAGTCAATCACAACCGTTAGCCCCAGGTACCACGCTACCAACTCTACTGGTCCTCCTTCAGCGCCTCGCTGAACGTTTGGTAACCCAGATCATCATACAAGCAGAATAGAACCCGTTTCAGATGTTTTGACAGCGGCCGGTAACCCGTCACCACTTTGGTCATGACGTACGCACATGCCGTCATCGGGAAGCCACCTACGCCGGTACCGAAGGCGGGAAAAGCGATCGATGAAAGTTGCAGCTTCTCGGCGATATTCAATGAGGCGATGGTTGCTTGTCGGATCAGTTTATCGGAGGTGCGAAGATCCTGCCCCATAACGGCGGCGTGGATGACCGCCTTGATGGGAAGTCGCCCCGCTCCGGTGCTGACCGCCTCGCCGGGCATGATCGGTCCCTTGTTCATCGCTTCCTCTTCGATTACGCTGCCACCGGCACGTTTGATGGCGCCGGCCACACCGGCCCCCATCCAGAGTTCGTTGTTGGCGGCGTTGACAATCGCATCGACCTCGACGCCGGTGATGTCCCCCTTGACCACCTCGATTTCAAACGGCATTGGGTACCTCGGATCTATTGAGAAACCTCTTTTCAAACCACTCGAAGGTTCTTGCCACCACCCACCCAACCAGGACACCGAGAACGGCGCCCACGAGAATATCACCGGGATAGTGAACGCCCACAAAGACACGGCTCAGGGCTATCAACGAGGCTGTGATGATCAGGTAACGGCGTGTCGCCGGCACTGTCAAAGCAAACAGCAAGGCTTGCCCAAAAGCATTGGCGGCGTGAGCTGACGGCATCGAAAAACCGCCGCCACACCCGACCAAAAGATGAACCTGCTCCAGGAGATGACAGGGTCGGGGGCGTTCGATCAGTCCTTTCAGTACGTTGGCTGCCAGTTGATCGGTCAACAATAATACAATAGCCGAGAAGAGAACCAGCCAGCGCAACCGGGCATTACCGCGCCAGAGGATGATAGCCATGGCCGCGCCATAAAGTACGCGCAGTAGCTGGTCGGAGGTAATGATCGGCATGATGAAATCAGTGACCGGATTGGCCAACTGCATGTTCATGAACAGGAACATGCCACGATCAATAGCGCTTAGCATTTCAAGCATAAGTCTCGGGCTTCCCTCTTAGAAAACGGGTCAACTGTCTTCGGGTGGGAACGCCGGTGCGGGCGCCGGGCTGGGTGCATTTGAGTGCGGCGGCGGCGGCACCGAATCTCAAGCGCTCGGCCATATCGAAACCGTTCAACAATCCATACAAATAGCCGGCGTGAAAACTGTCACCGGCCCCGGTGGTGTCGACCACCTCGACACGAAAGGCCGGCTGGCGTACCGTCCGTCCCTGTTCATATCCGACGGCGCCTTTGATTCCTTCGGTAACGACAATGCTGCCGGCGCAGATCTGGGACAGCCTCTTGATAGCCCCCTGAGCGGATCTGGTACGAGTGAAGGGAAAGGCGAAAGCGTCGGCCACCACCAGATGATCCACCAGAGGCAGCAGCGACGTAACATCGTTTCGCACGGAACCGATATCGAACGAGACCGTCACCTTGTGCCGCCGCGCCCAGCGGGCCAGCTTGAGCGCGGCCTCAAGGTCCCGCCCATCCAGATGCACCAGGCGCGGGATGGGAAGGCTTGATGTTTTCAGATCGTTCGGTCTAATGTGAATCCGACGATAGAGCGTTATTGTACGCCGCCCGGTACCTTTTTCGATCAAGCCGACAGCCACAGCCGAGGGATGCTTCTTGCGGAGTATCAGGCGACAGTCGACCTTTTCTCCGGTCAGTTCCTCGACAACCATGCGACCGAGGTAATCGTCACCCATCACCGCGATAATAGCCGTCTTCATCCCCAGTCGTGACAGACCCACCATGGCGTTGGGTACCGGGCCGCCGCCCTGCACGCAACAGTCGACAGCATTGATTTTCTCCCCGGCCAGGGGCAGGCGTTCCACGGTATAGAGAAAATCCATCGGGATGATACCCATCCCAAGACAGTCCAACTGTCGCCGTCTAAGTGAGGGTTTCAACTATAGCCTTCCCCGAACTCAGTTGCACGATGTCGTTGGTCAGCGCCTGGGCCAATGATCGCCGCACCTCCAACTCCAGGGTGACACGATCGGCAAAATCGGCTTGACGTTGATGGGCCTGGTGTCTGCTGACAATTTTCATCAGCGGATCATACATGGCAAAGGGAATTACGATCCTGAATTGAGCGGTAACGAAGTTCTGTCGGCGACCGGCCGAATCCAGGGCTGCCGTGGCGGCGTCACCATAGGCTCGCACCAGGCCGCCGGTGCCGAGCTTGGTGCCGCCGTAGTAGCGCGTCACCACCACCAAAACGTTAGTCAGTTCTCGGCCGCACAGGATATCGAAAATCGGACGTCCGGCGCTGCCGTTCGGCTCGCCGTCGTCGGAGTACTTGAAGGTGACCTCTTGTTCTGTTCCCACTCGATAGGCATAGCAATGGTGGGTGGCGGCATGCTCGCGTTTGCGGATCGCCTCAAGTTGTGTCATAGCCTCATCAACGGATGACGTCATCATCGCCTCGGCGATAAACCGCGAACTCTTGCGCTTGATCTCCGCCTGAGCCGCTCGTTCTATGGTGTAGTAGACGTCGTCCATCACCAGGCATCAGACCAGGGCGTCAAGGATATCATCGATTTTGTCCAGGCCAACCATCGGTATGGCACCACATCGCACTGCCTCCGACAAACTTTCCTTGTCCGCCAGGGCGCCGGTACTGGGATCAATCAGAATGAACGTCAACTTCCCGGTTTCGTTACAGAACGACAGCAGATCCAAAGTCGTCAGCGAATCTTTGTACAGCTCGGTGATTACTACTGCCTGCGCCAAAGCGATCAGTACACGGTTGCAGGCGCGATAGGTATCCGCATCCGGCTCAGCGTCCGGTGAGTATTCGCTGATGACGCCCCCGGTCCGGGCGATATCGATTGCCAACGGCATCTGTTCGGTCAGGTCGATATGATCGAAGCCGCCGCTGACAACTGCAAACGAGACACCTCCACCGGCCTTGGCGCCGATATGAGCGGCGGCATCAATACCGCGCCGCAGTGATGATACCACCTCCACCCCGGCTTCGGCGGAACGACGAGCCGTCGTGACGGTGAGGTCGATCCCCTGGTTGGTCGCTTCTTCGGCGCCGACGATCGCCACCGATTTCTTCGTGCGATCGGGCAGCCGCCCCCGTATGTACAGCAGCAGCGGTGGGTCGTTGAGTTCAAACAGAAGGGGTGGGAAGTCATTGTCCAGGCGTGTGTGTATAGCGATATCACGCTGTTTCAAATCAGTCCGGTACCTGGCGGCGTCCTCAAGGAAAGCGTCGCTGCCTTTGATGCGCTCAACCAGCTCGGGGGTCACACCCTCTATTGCCGACAACGACGTTCGATCAGCGTGCAGGATGTTCCCCGGATCACCATAGCGCTGTAACAAGGCGCTTATCTGGCGCGGCCCGATATCAGCGAATTTGATCAGAGCCAGCAGGATCAGACTGCTGTCATTTTGTTGGTTTTCGGTCATGGCGCAATTTCTCCACGCGATGCGTGTTTGTCAACATGTAATGGGTGATTCTGCAAATATGGAGGCCGGACTTGAATTGCAGGTCGAAATCGCCTATTATGCAACAACGACGACGCAACTCATGAGGATGGAATGAGAAAACTCCTGTTTGTGCTAACGGTAACGATGATGATTTCCTGCGCCGGTGAACCGGAGACTTTTGATGAATTGGTTAAGGCCGGGGAACGATCATTTGTCGACGGCGACTATTTCAAAGCACGTGGGTATCTGTCCGGGGCTCTCAAACAGAAACCCTCGGATCGCCAGGTGTTGTATCTTCTCGGTCTTACTTATTCACGCGAAATGATGTACGATTCGGCGGCGTTCTATCTTGGCCGCGCCGACATCCTCTACCCTGGAGATCGCGAAATCAACGTGGCCTTGTACGAGGCAGCCATCAACTGCCAGGATTTCGAGACGGCCCGCAAGGCGTTGCGGGCGCTGATCACCGCCGGGGATCCGATAGACAATCACCTGGAAACGTTGGCCAAACTCAGCCTGGAGATCGAGGACATTTCGTTTGCGCATTACTATTATCGAGAGCTACTCGAACGTGAGCCGGACAATCCCAATCGGTATGTTCAAGTAGGCAACACCGCCGCTGACCTCGGCTCGCTCAGCGTCGCCATCGAGATTGTCGACCGCGCAATTGAGAAGTTCGGACCGAACGAGTCATTCCTGGCCAACAAAGGTACTTATCTCGCCAGTCAGGGCAAATACTCAGAAGCGGAGCAGGTTTTTCGCTCGCTGCTGGCCGACGACACTGCCGCAGTAGCCTATCAACTCAACCTGGCCTCAGTGCTGGCCGAGCAGGACAAACGATCTAAACGTCGGGAAGCACTCAAGCTCTTCAGAGAAGTACGCACCGCCCTTAGAGATAATAGGCTGGTGGACTCCACTATACGAGTCCTTGAGGCCGAGTTGGGCGAATCGAGCGACTGAATCGGGCCGCAGATGTCCAGGGTGATCGTGTGTGTGCGGCAGGTGTCCAGTCAAACCGGGCCATCCCCGACGGGCATCTATGCCAAAATGGGTCCATAAAAGAGGAGGGCAGGATTATTGCTAATCCTGCCCAACGCAGGGCTGTCTATAGGAGAGACAGAGGGGGTTTTTATTGCTCTGCTTATTTAACGTATGACCATACCATTTTGTTCGGACAGTTCCATAAAAAAGTGCCGCAAAGGTTGCGCTTTTGGATCTCTTAGTCGCCTGTTTGCGACGATGACCGGCCGCCTGTCGGCGGCCGATCTCTTCGGTGTAATTCGAAGACACTCATGTGACATTACGTCGCGATTCATTGCGGGTTCGCTCTACAGTCCTTCGTCCCGGGCTGGTTCTACATCGTTGCAAGCTAACTTCCATCGGCCCTGGAAGAAACCCTTCTTGAATGCCGGGTGGGATTTATACTTACCCTTCAGAGTGCCGATCACCAGTTTGTCGGCGTTGAGTATCTCACCTGCAAACCAACCGCCGGCATGCTTGACAGCGTTCGGGCTGGCGTTATGGCTGGGATGCCGGTCCCAACGGCCGCGCAGGAAACCCTCGAACCGGCCGTTAGCGGAGATCCATTTGCCGAAGAACACTCTCTGGCCGTTGTCATTGACGCCCCAATGGCCACGCAAGAAGCCGGAGATGCATCCGTGACGAGTCATCCAGACCCCGCGGAAGACACCCCTGCCGTCCTCGTTGTAGCCCCAGTGCCCGGTCAGGAAGCCGCGCGGGCAGGAGACACGATCGAGACGGAAGGCGTGGAAAGCTACGGCGTTGGAATCGGCGTCGTCCAGGTAAACAACGGTATCCAGGGCGGTCAATTCGGACAGGTCGAAGGTGCGGCTGTAGGGTCCGGTCTCAAAGGCAACGGTTACAGCCTCAGGACTTGTAGCCATGTCGGGCGGGATAAAGATATCAACCGCGATTCCGTCGTAATGCACAGTAGTGAACGACTCCCACTCCACCAGAGTGCGGTCGGTGCGGGGAATGATAGCATCCTGACCCGGTTCGAATTTGATCACCCGCCGGATGACCATAGCGCCGCGCGAGATAGTCAGCGAGCCGGTCCAGTCGGTAACCTCAGTAACGGTGGAGTCATAGCGCAACTGACCCCAGACCACTCTGAAATGGTACCGACCATCGAGGCTGTCGTCCAGAGTGTCGGCGCCGAGAGAGCTAAGCATCGGGTCATTGTACTCATCGTTATCGTCGGTCTCGGCCAGCAAGTCGGGATCACCGAATCCGGGCGGTTCAGAAGTCGCCAGGTAGCCGCCGGTCGGATCGTTAAGATTCAGATTCTCGGTGAGCTCATCCGGCCCGGTCGAGTTCTCCGAGCAGCCTGCCGCCCATAGCAGTAAGGCCGCCAACATTGTGATTGAAAACAATCTCCGTACCACGTCTGTTTCTCCTTTCTCAGTCTGATTCATGGCTTTTGTTCTGGTCTATATTCTAACAGAAACCGTGCCAACATTGTTGCCTGCGGCCAACTCGTTGCACTATGGTCGGTTGGGATTAGACTCACCCCAGGCAGGCAGCAATAATCGTGTACGCAAAGGTACACAGCGCCCCTGTTGAACGCTGAGGTACAGGCGGGCAACCACTGAAACTCACGGACAGGCAACAGGTGGCGATCCTTCGTTAAACATGAAGTCCACCAGGTAAACCAGGTCGGCTATGTCGATCGTCGCATCTCCGTTGACGTCAGCCTCCTCAAGACACGGAGGCTGGGAGCCGCCCGTGAACATGTAATTAACCATGTATACCAGATCACTAATATCTATCCCGTCGGCAGGATCGTGATCAATATTTCCTCTCAGGCCTTCACAGCAAAGGCAATCCGATGCTATATGATCAGCATACCACCTGCGAGCCATCGCGACGTTATTCAACAGTGTCGGCAGAGAACCTTCGCGAACAGTTGTTAGCACGGAGTAGATGGTTAAAGTGTCGCCCGGTAAGAGAGTCTGGTCGACGAGATAGGTCATCACCGTGTGGAGGTCGACTGTATCGTATTCGATTGCGTACCCCGGAAGGTGTATCATGCTGTCCAGTTCCGAAGCCACAAATCCACCCTCGGGCCAGAGATACAAGGGATTGGATCCGACCGAGGCGCTATAAGGCTGAGATCCGTATGAGCCGGCACAGGTGTCGTTCATGTAGAAACTCAGCAGAGCTTCCCCACCGAACCGGGCGGCATTGCTTTGGCAGCCCTGTCCGTCAGTCTCCAGGCCCCGCAGATAAATCAGGCGGTGAGCAGTGTCAAACCCGCCTTCATTGTCACCACCGTCACCCGGTATGTCCCAGTCGATACCGGTGCCAATGCTGACATTGTGGTGCTGCTCGCCATCGAACGAGTACACTCTCAGCGCCTTAATAATAAAGTTGCAGGAATCGATCGCGTTTGGTACCCAGAACCATTGTTCCAAACCAATTGTAAAATCCTCGGTCACAAATGTCCCGCTCTTGTAGAGATCATAGCCGATCAAGGGTAGGACTCCTTCGTAGGGATGACCCCACCCGACGCGAAGATAATTGTGAGTGTTGTGAAGCGCTTGACTGAGCAGAGTGTCATCGCCGTTGATACGTAGCACAAATGGTGAGCCATCGTACAGGTAGGTGTCCGCGCCCGGATCACAATCGCCGCCGTTCTGCGTGTAGTCCATGTTGCAGCCACCGTCGGCATCATTGCCCTTGACGCCGAAATTGCCATCGTTGGCAACCTTCAGGCCAAGGCAGTCGGTCCAGATTTCATCAATAGCCGGCGCATGGAAATCACAAGAGTCACCGACCCCGTCGCCGTCGAAATCCTCCTGCTCTGGATTATAGATTGAAGGGCAGTTATCTTCCGGGCAGTAGTTTGTAAACGTCCCGGGATCACCGTAACCGTCGCCGTCGAAATCGGTACAACTGTCGCAGTGATTGCCGATCAGATCACGGTCAACGTCCGCCTGAGTGGGGTTGTACAATCCGGGGCAGTTATCGACACTGTCGATGGCGCCATCCCCGTCGGAATCTTCAGGAGACATGAGCGGATAGAGATCAAAGGTCTCATCAAACTCAATCGCGTAGGGAGTATCCCCAATGCCGTCCCCATCGTTGTCAACACCTCCATAATCCGACCAGTAATTGCCCTCCTGCTGAGAAACCGAGTACCAATAATCTTCACCACCACCCCAATCGGCGCCCTGGACTCCGTAAGCGTTGTTGTTATAAAAGCTGTTGTGGTGAATCGTGTTGTACTCTCCGCCGCTCACGCACATGGCCAGAAGTAACCCCCATTCGATGTTTAGATAAAAGTAGTTGTAGGTAACTTCGTTGTTTTGCGACATGATCATCGACATCCCGATACCGTTACCGGCAATCCAGTTGCTGCGCACGATGTTTTCGGTGTGATAAGTAGCAGCCGAGTGCTCGAAGAGAATTCCGACCCCGCTGTTGACCATGACGACGTTGCCGATTATCTGATTAGAGGCGTTGTTGATGTAAGGACCATAGGGATCCGCAAAGAAGAGTATCCCAACTTCATTTCGGTAGAAGAAGCACCCCCTGATGACGCAGTATGAGGATGCCGTAAGCGACAGACCCGCTTTGACGTTGGCATATATGTAACAGTCCTCCACCAGAACATTGTCAGCTCCGACAATCTTGATACCGGAATCCCAGAAGTCTTCATGGGGATCTTCAATTCCACCGTGCTGCACGGAGAGGTTCTTTATCACGGCCCCCTCAGCTATGACCAGAATGCAATCACCGCTGCTGTCGGCATCTATTATGGTGCTGTTTTGAGTTTCGCCGACCAGGGTGACGGCCTTGTCGATGGTCACGTTCTCATAGTAGGTGCCCGGGGCCAGTTGGACGGTATCACCGATAGCGGCGATGTCTATGCCCGCCTGCACTGTCGGTTGATCGGTGGGGACGTGGATAACAGCCGACTGGACCGAGGTCCAGAACAAGAGTGCCGGCACGGCCATTATTTTCAGAGATTTCATACTTGTCCTCCTTGGACGACCCATTGTAGATTCCTGTATACAATATAATATACGAACGGATGGTGTCTTGTCAACCGATTTGTCCATGCTTGCGATAATCAAGGCTGGACCGCTTTTTTTCACGATTGCAGTGGGCGGCAACATTTCGTTTCTTGGTCAGTCTGATGGAATAACACAAACTGACGAAATAACGAGGCAACCTCGGCCATGACCATAGCGACCGAACAACTCTTCACCAAGGTGCACCCGCGGACCGCCCTCGGGCATGTCATTCAGTTTCCCCTGACAAGGTTCATTCTGGTGCTGGCTTTTCTGTCGCCGGTGAACCTGGCCGTGATGGCGCTTTATCCCGCCCTGGAGACGGCCACCCCTCTATTCAAGGCACTGGTCGCCGGCGGTAGCGCGGTTCTCATGTATCTCGCTTACTGTCTCTACACCCGACTGATCGAACGACGTAAGACACTGGAGATGACGCTCAAGGGCAGCCCTGCTGAGTTCGGTATCGGCCTCGCGATCGGCGCCGGACTAATGATAACGATTGTGGCGCTGCTGGCCGTCACCGGCTGCTACCGAATTGATGAGTACAGTTTCGATTTGTCACTACTGGTGGCCGCCTTCCTTCGCCTCGGCTTCGGCGCCTTCATGGAGGAGCTGGTGTTCCGTCTCATCATTTTCAAACTGACTGAGGAAGCACTCGGCAGTTGGGTTGCGCTGGTCGTGCAGGCAGTTGTCTTCGGCGCCTTGCACGCCGGTAACCCCAACGCTACCCTGTTCAGTTCGGTTGCCATCATGGTGGAAGCCGGTGTGCTCCTGGCCGCCGCGTTTATGGTAACTCGGCGCGTCTGGCTGATCTTCGGTCTGCACCTGGCCTGGAATTTCGTACAGTCAACCGTTTTCGGTCTCTCCGTATCCGGAACCGCCTCGCATGGCATTATAGCACCGATTGTCAGCGGTCCGGAGTGGCTGACCGGTGGTGCCTTCGGTGTCGAAGCGTCGTGGCCGGCTATCGGCCTGTGCCTGGCGGTCGGTCTGCTGTTCTTGAGAAGGGCGGTAAAGGGAGGTCAACTGGTGCCACCGGTCTGGCGGCGGTAACAGCGATCAATTTTCACAGCCGATTCCGCCTGACGTTCGGCGTCAGGTTCCAAGGAACCTGACCTACAATACTGATATGCCACGGATGTCGAAACCCGCCTCCGGCGGTCCTTCGGACCAGGGGTTTCGACCTACAAGCTCACGGAAGTACAGCAGGAGACGCGGCCGAATCTGAAGATTCGACCGCCACAAGCTAGCTCTGGTAGGGCAGCTTCCTGAGATGCTGCCGCCGCGCGAAGCGCGAGAAACAGGGCTTGACCCTGTCAATACTTGGTGAGTCCGCTGTCGGACTCGGTCGATGTTGAGGCTTCGCTTTCACTGTTTTCACCATCGCCCCAGCGATCGGCGGTACCGGTGATACCCCTGACTCTCAGATCAAAGTCATCCGGGTTGGTCGCCTGGCCCATTGCCTCCTCAAAGGATATCAACCCCTGTTTGTAAAGCTTCATGATGCCCTGGTCGAAGGTCTGCATTCCGTATTGCACGTTACCCTGCTCCATCAACTCGGAAATATCGACCGTCTTCTCCGGGTCCATAATGCACTCCCGGATAGCGCCTGAGTTGATCAGGATTTCCAGAGCCGGTACGCGACCCGGCATGTCGGAACGAGACAACAGACGCTGGCAGACGATGGCCTTCAGGGTGCCGCCAAGAAGCAGCCTGATCTGCTGATGCTGGTGCGGCGGGAAGAATGATATGATTCGCGAGATCGTCTCGATCACATTTAGAGTATGCAAGGTCGTCAGCACCAGATGACCGGTGTCGGCGGCCGTCAGGGCGATCGACATTGTTTCAAGGTCTCGCACTTCACCGACCAGGATTACGTCCGGGTCCTGCCGGAAAGCATGCCTCAAAGCCGAAGCAAAGGTGTCGGTGTCCCCGCCCACTTCACGCTGGGCAATGATCGATTTCTTGTCGCGGTAGATATACTCAATCGGGTCTTCTACGGTCAGGATGCTGCAACCGCGAGTGGAGTTCATCTCTTCGATCATCGCCGCCAGGGTAGTTGATTTGCCGGATCCGGTGGTGCCCGTGATGACGATCAGACCACGATTGTCTCCTGCCAGTTTCTTGATTACCGGCGGCAGATTGAGTTCTTCGAATCCCGGAACCTGGGTGTTGACGGCGCGGATGGCCACGCCCGAAGTACCGCGCTGCCGGAATAAATTGATACGAAAGCGGCCAAGCTTGGCCACCGACAAAGCCAGATCCATCTCCCGCTTGCGGTTGAAACGCTCCAGTTGCTTCTCGTTGAGGATCTGTGCTACGATCTGATCCATCAAGTCGATCGTCACCGGATCGGTGGCGATCTGTTCCAGTTGACCGTTGACCCGGAGGTGCGGTCGGTTACCCACTCGAATGTGAAGGTCGGACGCATTGCGGTTGAGCATCTCGACCAGCATTTGCTTGAGATTCATCTGGAGTCCCTTCTAACCTGGAGTCCGGTTCAATCGGGGTCGATCGAGAATATCGCCTGCCCGAACTCGACGGGCTGGCCGTTCTCGACCAGGATCTTTACCACGCGTCCGGAGACCTCGGATTCGATTTCATTCATCAGTTTCATGGCCTCGACAATACAGACCACCTGTCCGACGCTGATCTTTTCGTTTATGGAAACATAAGACGAAGCGTCAGGGGCCGGTGCGGCGTAGAAGGTGCCCACCATCGGGGAGGTGATATCGACATACTTGCCTGTATCTTCCACCGGAGCGGCTTGAGTTGGGGGTGGCGGTGCGGTCGGCGCCGGTGGCGCTGCCGCTGCGCTTGCGACCGGCGGGGGTGCGGCGGCCGGAGCCGCAGCGCTGAGGACCGCTGTCTGGCCGCTGTGACCGTTGTTCGATGGGTTCAACTTCTGCACGATCCTTATCCGACGGCCCCAACTGGAGACCTCGAGCGATTCTATCTCCGAATCCTCGACCAGTTTAATCAGCTTTTTGATATAACTTGTGTTCATCCAATACCTCAACGACCATGTTTTCCCGAAGGTCTTATCGGGGCCGCAATTCTATTGATTTAATCCAATCAAAAAAGTATAAGCCAGGGCTTCTACAGTTCCAACAAGTTTTTTGGAGCCTGGTTCAGCACTCGATGGCCGGTTTTGGTTACGACCACGTCATCTTCAATCCGCACGCCCCCCCAGCCTGAAATATATATACCGGGCTCGATCGTTATCACATTGTTTACCTTCAACTTATCATTGGATATCATAGATAGGCGGGGTCCTGAATGGATCGGATCAAAATACACGCCGATACCATGACCGGTGCCGTGCCCGAAGTTCTTGCCGTAACCGGCCCGGGTAATGATGCGCCGACAGGTATCATCAATCGCCTTGGCCTCAACTCCGGCACGGACTTTCGCTACCCCGGCTTTCTGCGCTTTGAGCACCAGGTTGTAGATTTTCTTCTGCCGTTGTGTAGCGCGGCCAATAACGACCGTGCGCGTCATGTCCGAAACGTAGCGGTTCACTACTGCGCCGAAATCGAAGGTCACGAAATCCCCCTTCGCGAGTTTCTTGTCCGAAGCCTCGCCATGCGGCATGGCCGATCGATAGCCCGAGGCTACGACACTGTCGAAGGCTGGTTTCTCCGAACCGAGCATTTTCATCTGATACTCCAACTCGGCCGCCACTTCACGTTCCCGCACGCCCGGCTTCAGCAGATTGAGTATCCGTTCAAAGGCGATGTCGCCGATCTCGGCGGCCCGAGCGATATGCTTGATCTCCTGTGCGTCCTTGACCCAACCCAGTTCAGCCACGGCCTTGTCGGCGGGAACAGGTAGAACATTCGGCAAGGCGTCCCGGAGTTTCTCACGTTCGACCAGAGAGAAGTACTCGGAGCTGAAACCCAGTCTGAGATTCTTCTTGTTCAATTGCGGGAACTCGGCCAGACAGGGCACCAGCTCGCCCTTGGTCATAACATGCACACGAGCGCCGCGCACTTCTTTTTTGGCTTGGTCGGTATAGCGGAAATCAGTAAGAAACAGGGCCGTCTTGTTCGTGACAACCAGTAGTCCGTTGGAACCGGTGTACCCACATAGATAAAAGATTCGATCCCCTCGGGCTATCACCATGCCGTCGAGATTCTCTTTCTGGAATTGTTTTCTTAGGGCCGCGATGCGCTTCTGTGACATGCTATTTGTCCTTATCTGTCATGCTCTGTTCAGCTTTGGTCAGTTTTTCAGCCAGGCGCGGATTTTGGCTCCGTTCACCTAAGGTCCGGAACACTTCGGCCGCCAGCCGGGGATATCCCTGAGCCATGTACAAATCACCGATGGTTTCAGTAAAAAACGGAATCTGACGCAGTTTGGACGATCGTTTCTCAGGTTTCACCCGTTCAGCGGTGCCTTTGAAGGTGATAGTGCGTGTGGTTTCTTTCCTGGCTTTTGTCAAGGGGCTGCAGAGGCCGCGACAATGAGGATCGACCTCCAGGATTCTCCCATAGAGAGCCATAGCACCGGCCTCATCCCCCTCATCATTGGCGATATCGCCAAGATACTTCAGGGCTACCAGATTGTCCGGGTCGCACGCGAGCACTTGCAGAAACTGCCGCCCGGCCGATTCAACCTGTCCGGCGAGGTAGAGGGCACGGGCCAAAATCAAACGTCCCGACACCAGGTCCGGGTCCTTCGGCAGGTGAGAGTTACATATCTCCACCACCCGCGAGTATTTACTCTGGGCCAGGCAGACGGCGGCCCGGGCCGGCCAATAGCCGCCCGAAGCAAGTTGCCGGACCGTCTGGTCGGCTGGATGATCCACCGGTTTGAACATAGGCCGTAAGAAACGACGCCACCGGGTGAAAAGCAAGCGGCCAGTGCTGTCGGTAGCGAACAGATTCCATCTTGGGCAACATCATAGCAACCCCGCCGACTATTAGTTTGACTCCGCATCCACCGCCATCTATCATGCCTACAATAACTACAGCGGAAGAGTTCCGATCAGCATGATAACATCCGACGAAATCAAACGGCTGGCCTATGACACCGGCTTCGATCTTTGTGGTGTCACCTCTCCGGAGATCATCCCGGCTGCGGCTGAGCGGTATCGGCATTGGTTGCAGCAGGGTTACCACGCCGATATGGCCTGGATGGCGGCGTCGCATGAGCGCCGTAGCGATCCGTCGTGTCTGATGGAGGGAGTGCGCTCGGTCATCATGTTGGGGCTGAATTACTACTCGCCGAATGCAGAGTCGATGTCGGTCGGCCACGGGCGGGTATCACGTTATGCCCGGGGACGGGACTACCATAAGGTCATCGGCCGAATGATCAAGGCCTTGTTGCGAAAGATCGAGACGACGATAAACCGTGACGCCGTCGTGCTGCCGGACGCAGCTCGCCACTTCAAATGGTGGGTCGACTACGGGCCGTTCCTGGAGCGCGCCTATGCCGAGCGGGCCGGGTTGGGGTTCATCGGGAAGAACAGCATGTTGATTAACCGATCTTTCGGCTCGTGGATCTTCCTGGCTGAGATTGTGACGTCGTTGCCGCTGGAATTCGATCAGGCCGATCCGAAAGACCACGGTCGTTGCGGCAAATGTCGACTGTGTATCGATGCCTGCCCGACCGGTGCGATTGTCGAGGATGGTGTGATCGATGCCCGCCGCTGCATCTCGTACCTGACCATCGAGCATCGTTCGGACCTCCCAGCCGAACTGGCCACAAAAATCGGCGACAATCTTTTTGGGTGCGATATATGCCAGGAGGTTTGTCCGTTGAATCATAAGCGCGCGACGCTCACAGTCCACCACGATCTTTTGCCCGGCAAGGGTGTCGGTGAATCTCTCGATTGCTCAGTCCTGCTCGACCTGACTTACAGAGCGGAGTTCCTTGCTCTCACCGCCGGCACTGCCCTTACTCGCCCCAAACTCGACGGTCTGAAACGCAACGCGCGGATTGTGCTGGAGAATCAGGATCAGGCGTCCTGACTTTAGCTTGTTACAAGTGTGGCCCGGACGTTCGTCCGGGTTTCACTGGAGTCTTGCTCACGACGTAGTCGAGAGTGTGCCCGGCGATCCGTTCCAACAAGTTCACCTGCCCGGGGTTTTTCTCATTGCGTTGGCCATGACAATTCGCCACCTTGGCGCCATGGCAAAACTTGCCCCTTCAGTGCTGGCTGCCGACTTCGCGCGGCTCGGCGATGAGATCAAATCAGCCGAGCGCGCCGGTGTCGACATGCTCCACCTCGACATCATGGACGGACATTTCGTACCGAACATTTCTTTCGGTCCCGGTATCGTCAAGACAATAGGTCGCCAAACCGACCTGTTCCTCGACGTTCATCTGATGTTGTCCGAGCCGGAGAAATACTTTGAACCGTTTGCCAAAGCGGGCGGCAACGCGATAACCTTCCACATCGAAATACACAGTAATCCGGTGCCGTATGCTGAACAGATCCACGCCCTCGGGTTGCAGGCAGGTATCTCACTCAACCCGGACACACCGATTGACACGGTGCTTGATTATCTGGAGCCTTTCGAGTATTTGCTGGTGATGTCGGTCTTTCCCGGCTTTGGCGGGCAGAGTTTCATCCCGTCCGCTCTGGACACACTAAGGGCGGCCCGCGAGCATATCGATGCACACGGTCTCAAGACACGGATCTTGGTCGACGGCGGCGTCGACAGCACCAACGCAGCGTCCGTCGTTGAGGCGGGCGCGGACATACTGGTGATGGGCACAGCGTTCTTCAAGACCGAGGACCGCGTCGCACTGGTGGAAAAGGTGCATAGGATGTGAGGCAGGATTGTAAACAAGAGGGATACGATGCATTTACGCGGCAAACATATCGACAAACTGGGCCCTGAAGATATATCCAATCTCATCGAGAATAGGGTTTCAGAGTCGATCATGCTCGACTATAAGGAAGAACTGCCAAACCTTAAGGACAATGGTCAAAAGCTCAAGTGGTTAGCGCTAGTCTCCAGTTTTGCGAACAAAGACGGCGGAGTGATTATCTACGGGATTAAAGAGAAGCGAGATAATGAGGGCAAGTCCGAAGGGGTTCCAGAAGAAATCACGGGTTTGGTCGATCTGCACTCTGACCAGATAGGCCTTCAGATGGGACAGGTGCTGAACGCCGGGCTTGATCCGAAATTACCGACCCCCAGATTCCGAAGCATGGAAATTGATGGGAAAACCATATTCATCATTGGTATCCAGCGGAGTCTTTTCGCGCCACACGTTGTTTGGTTTGAAAAGGATGGGCGCTTCTGGGTCCGAAACAACAACGGCAAGGAGCAGATGGATGTGCATCAGTTGCGCCGAGCGTTCCTGCAATCAGAGGAGTGGGAGAAGGAGGCGGACAACTTCCGACGAAAGAGGATAATGGATGTACGGTCGGGGGAGTTCATACCAGAGTTACGCACAGAAGGCTCTTTCTTCGTTCATGTTCTGCCGTTGGGTCATACCGGGAATAGCGTGGACATTTCAAGAATCCCTAAGGAGACCAACGTTATGGTAATCCTACCTGGCCGCGTGTCCCAGCACGTGAGATTCAACTTGGATGGGTTTCTGGTATGCGAGTCTGGTCCCGTGCCCAAGGCTTTTATCCAATACCACCGCAATGGCGGTTTAGAGTACTATACCACCAAAGTGCAATACCACCTTGAGAGGTACGGGAGATTGTGTGTAGACGGCACTGAGTTGGAGAATACTGCCATGAAGTTCGTAGAAGATAGCTTTATATGGTGCCAAGCCTTCTCCGTGGAACTTCCGATCATAATATACATGTCTCTTCATGATGTAGCAGGTCTGCCGCTAACGTACCTGCTAACCCGGCGAGACAATCTCTGGGAGACTGACCCTTTTACAATTGATCGGGATCAGATACTGTTTCCCGGTGTACTTGTGGATGATTGGTCGGCTGATGTCAAATCATTGCTCAAAGGTACATTCGATTCTCTGGCGCAGTGTGGTGGTTATGCCGCGAGCCACCGAGCCAGGTCCTGAGCGTCCTTCGATCACCCCCACTTTCCCCTTGCCAACTATCGGGCAGCAACGTATGCTTGTACCGGATCGCATTAGCTGAAACAGTAGTATAAGCACACCATGATCGCAGGACATATCACAGCGACACAAGTCAACCTGGCCAGAGTGAAACAACGCAACGGTGAACTCCAACTGTTTGACCAGATGACGTTCGTCAACCGTGATTTCTCTGATTTTTGTTCGATTCTGAAACTATATCTCAAGCGGGTGGAAGCCGCCGATACAGCCGCTTGTTTCGGCGTGGCCGGGCCGGTCATCAATAACGCCGTGACCGCCACCAATATCCCCTGGCGGCTTGATGCCGATGAAATCGCGCGCGAGTTCCTTTTCAAGCGCGTGCGGCTGGTCAATGATCTGGAGGCAACCGCCCACGGGCTGTTCCTCTTGAAGGACGACAGTTTCTACACCATCAATGAAGGCATGAGAAAACGACGGGGGAATATCGGTCTGGTAGCGGCCGGCACCGGTCTTGGTGAGGCGTTGGTATCCTACGACGGCCACAAATACACTCCACACGCCTCCGAGGGTGGTCATGTCGACTTTGCGCCCGGCAACCAGTTGGAGATCGGACTGTGGGAGTATATTTACGCTTTGCAGGGGTATGTCGAGGTGGAGGATGTGGTCAGCCTGCCCGGTGTGGAGACGGTCTACCGGTTCCTGATTGAACATGAACGGGCCGTGGTCAGCGACTGGTTCAAGAAAGCGCGTGACAAGCCGGCGGCGATAATCGAGAAAGCGCTCTCCGGCGCCGATGAGATCGCGGTGAAGACAGTTGATATGCTGGTTGACTGCTACGCTGCCGAAGCCGGCAATCTCGCCCTCAATGGGATGACTATCGGCGGCATTTACATGGCCGGGCTTATTGCCCGACAGATTATAACGATCCTGGATCAGGGGCGGTTTATGCAGCGGTTTGTCAAGAAGGGCAAGATGGTGTCGTTGCTCTCAGAGATTCCAGTGGGAGTAATTCTCGACGACAATACAGCTCTGTTGGGAGCGGCCTCGACCGCCCTAAGACTGTGACACCATGAAACGGTTCGTGATCTTCCTGCCGGGGACTTACCGCCGAGCGCACCTCGAATTCTATCAGGGGCTATGTCGTAAGGCGCGATTGGTGGCGGTTAACGGCGGCTGCCGGTTCTTCAAGACTGCCGGTATGACACCGGATGTGATAATCGGAGACCTCGATTCGGTCACATCGATCCCCTCGCAATTCCGTGAGCAGTCGCAACTCCTGCTCTACCCAAGAGACAAGAACAAAACCGACTTGCAGTTGGCGCTGGAATACTGTGTGTCGAAGAGGGCGCGGGTGGCGGATGTTGTCTCGCCCATTGTCGGTGAAGTGGACCACTTTCTGGGAAATGTTATGCTGCTTGGTCTGTTTGACAAGATGTCCGGGGTCTCAACGAAACCGAAGATCAGAATCGTCAGCGCGGATTACGAGATTTTGTGGGTCCATGATAGTCGTCGGTCGTTCAGTGATTGCGTCGGCGACAGACTTTCCGTAGTTCCGATGTCGGCTGCGGTCAGACTCACTTGTCGCGGCATGGAGTTCACGGCTGAACGATTGCGTATCGTACGAGGTCATTCTCATGGCCTGAGGAATCGAATAACCAGGCGGCGAGCCTCGGTCGGAATCGAGGGGAAGGCCTTGGTGGTGCATCGTCTCTCGCACCCGAAATAGGCCGGCTTACGTATTGACAAACTGGACTGAATAAGTATATTCGGGCCGATGCTACCGGGCTATGGTTTAGATAGCCTGAAAGCGGCCGACAACTGAATTGAACTGGGAGATAGTCCAAGGGTAGGGCACGCGGCTCTGGACCGCGGAATCGGGGTTCGAATCCCTGTCTCCCAGCATTCTACCTATAATTAAGTTCCACAATAGGTTACAACAATGGGGGTTGTTGCAATACACAGAACTCTGACGCTTTACAAGTATCCTTACCTGCAAAACAACATGAATCCATGATCGAGGCCAGAGACGGGGTTCGACGTCGGCACCCCGCGGCATCGCTTAGGGTGATTTTCCCTGCCAATAACGGAGAACCCTACACCGTTTTGGGCACAATCTGGTCACAGTCGTGCTTGCCTAACTTTAGGTTGCAATGCAGAGCAGACTTACCCTTTTTGTATAAGCAACACGTTAGAGGAATGAGGAACCCTGTCCATGGCGGCAGACGACAAAGACAGCGATCGTACGGAATCGACAAGCGATTTTGGTGACGGTCCTGATCGGCCACGGATCAAGAGACTCGGCCATTTCAGGATAGATGCGACCCTCGGCTCTGGAGGCATGGGGACGATCTACCTCGCTTATGACGAATCGATGAAACGCTCGGTGGCCCTGAAGGTGCTTCATTCCTCTATGGAAATATCGGAACGGGCGCAGTCGCGATTCGTGCGGGAAGCCTGGATCGCCGGTCAGCTCGATCATCCTAACATCATCAAAGTTCACAGTCGAGGCGAAGAGAATAACGTCAGTTTTCTCGCGATGGAACTGGCCGAAGGCGGATCGCTTTACGATTTAATCAAACAGACTCAAGAGCAGATCCCATCTGGTTCGGACATTACCGAAAGCATAAATCAGGAATACATCAACGACATTCTCGCGAAGTTCATCGAGCTGGCTGGCGCCCTTGAGCACATTCACTCCAAAGGCTTTATCCATCGGGACATCAAGCCGCACAACATCTTGCTGACGGGTGCAGAGAAGAAGTTCAAGTTCACAGATTTCGGCATAGCCCACGCCGACGACATGACTCGGATGACCAGGGCTGGTGACTTTATGGGTACCGTAAAGTACATGTCACCTGAGTTGCTGGCGGCACACCGGGCCGGGATTGACAAGCGCACCGACATCTATTCGCTGGGAGTGACTCTTTACGAGGCTTTGACTTTGACCTTGCCGTTCAAGGCTGAAACCGAAGAAAAGCTGATTGGCGAGATTCTTGCCGGTCACTACATCGAAGCACACAAGACCAACCGACGGATTTCTCGGGACCTTGAAACCGTGTTGATGAAAGCCACCCATCATGACCCGAACCGGCGTTATCAAACGTCTCAAGAGTTTGCTGATGATCTCGGGCGGATCATTGACGACCGTCCGATTCTTGCCCGAAGACAAAGCGCTATTTCGAGGGGAATAAGATACCTGAAAAGGAACTACAAGGTTGCATCAATGGTCTTCTTCTCGGTGATTGTCGTGGTGGGTGGCTTCCTCTGGCAGGATTACCGGACACGAAAAGCGGATCATGGAGAAATGTCAATCCGGAAGGTCTGGTCGGATAGCAAAACCCGCGTTGGGCACCTCGGCGGTATATCCCCAGACGGTCGCCATGTCTCCATAAGGAGTTACCCTTATGCCGACCTTGGAATTCTTGAACTCGCCAGCGAGAAAATAGACGAACTTCTTAATTTTCGGGCTGTCTGGGCTGCGATAGATACTATGCCAGAGGAACGCCAAGAAACTTTCACGGACTCGTTAATGAAATTCGGGGGGTCTGTCGCTGGGTCGATCTGGTCCCCTGATGGCAGCCAGTTGGCCTATGGATGTATGTCATGGGCCGATATTGGTGACTTGCGTCTTGTCGGGCGTGATGGCGCCAATGCAAGGATTCTGACGACAGGTGAAAACGAAAGTGTGAAGCATATGTTTCCCTACGATTGGTCCACGGATGGAAAGCAGATATTGGCGGGAGGTGTGACCCAGGAGAATATCGTCAAACTGTTGTCCATTTCAGCCGTTGACGGTTCGTCAAAGGAAATTGATACCGACGACTTAATGTCCGAAGCATTTTCAGATATGCGTCGTTCTTACTTTTCACCTGATAATCGTTATGTTGCGTATACTTCTTCGCAAAACGACATCCTTCTGCTGTCGGTAGACGGGAATACAAAGCAATCACTAGTAGAACATTCCGCCCGCGATTATGTGTTGGGGTGGTCGCCGGACGGGAAGTGGGTTTGCTTCGCCAGCGACCGTTCGGGGACAATGGATGTCTGGGTGATCGGGGTCAATGACGGTACGCGGCAGGGTGAACCACAGAAGATCAGCCGGAATGCGGGCGAGATCATTCCCTTAGGCATTACCGATGAGGGATCGTTGTACTTTGGCCTGGATGCCGGACTCACTGATGTCTATGTTGCTGCGATAGATCCTGAAACAGGCATGTTGTCGGAGTCGCCGCGAAAGGTGTCGCAGCAATTTGAGGGAACCAACGATTGGCCTGAATGGTCTCCCGATGGGAAACATCTGCTCTATCGTTCGGATCGGGAAGTTGGCTACGGACAGGGCGCCAAGTCTCCTCTTTGTTTGTATTCGATGGAAACTGAAGAATTGCGGGAAGTTCGGGTACAACTGAAAGAGTTCTCCGGGCACAGGTATTCACCCGATGGTCGCTTCGCGATTACTGATGGTCTTGACAATGCCGGTCAACATGGTCTTTTCCAGATCGATCTTGAGTCCGGCCTGGCGACACTTCTCGTGAAATTGGCCGATGATGAAGGCCCCGATTTTCCGACCTGGTCACCGAACGGAGACAAAATATACTATATATATGGGCAGGGCTTTGAAAAGCCCTCTCGTATGATGCAATACGATCTGGAAACAGGGCAGGAGAAGGAGCTTGTCCGGGAAGACTCCTGGCCCAACTGTCCTGCTCTTTCTCCTGACGGGAAGTGGTTGACCTTCCAGACCATCGACACCGTGGTGGGAAGGAGCTTGAACATTTTGCCGGCCGAGGGCGGCCCGCTTGAGAAAATTATGACATTTGAGGGAGGGGTCGAATGGGCTTATTCTATCGATTGGATGCCCGATGGTAAAAGTTTTCTCTATGTCAAAGGCTTCCCCTGGACTCCGGAACGACGTGAGCTATGGCAGGTCTCAATTGTTGATAAAAAGCCGAGGAAAATCGGAGAATTCGAAGGTATAGCCCGCCTGAGCGTTCATCCTGACGGACGGCAGATTGCTTTCAGCGCTCTGAAGCGACAGACAGAAATCTGGGTGATGGAGAATTTTTTTCCAAAGGATTAGTCGGGGATTCGGTAGGCCGACCTTGCACCCAAAAAACGGTCACCATAGGGTGCGTGTTCTTGCCCTACAAGGCGAGTATGAAGTGTCAACTTCCATCTTGCAAGCCGTATTTTTCCAGCTTGCTGTAGAGAGTCATCCTGACAATTCCGAGCAGTTCCGCGGCCTTTGTCTTGTTGCCCCCGGTTTGCTTTAGAACTTCGATGATTCTCTGTCGCTCAGTATCCTCCAATGATTCTGTAACCTGTTGCTCATCCTGCCCGGTGGGGAGCTTGAGCTTGTCAAGTAGGTCCCAACTGAAAACAAACTCCCTGTCTTCGCTAGCCAGCGACTCGATCAATTGTCGCAACTCGCGCACGTTGCCGGGCCAGCTGTAGGTTGTAAGAGTGCTCATGGCGCTATGCGAAATCGCAATCAGTTTGCGATCCAGCTCATCTATCAGGTAGTGAGCCAACAGCGGAATATCCTCAACTCTTGTGTGCAAATCGGGTAGACGGATTACGGCGCCCAAACGTTGCAGCAGGTCCTTCTTGAACTTGCCGTCCTCGGCAGCCTTCTCCACAGGCACGTTGGTTGCACACACCAATCGTGTGTCAACAGTTATCGGTTTTGTCGACCCAACGCGCGCTATTACTTTGTTCTCAATGGCCCTTCGCAGTTTATTCTGCATCTCGATCGAAATATCGCCGATCTCATCCAGAAAAAGAGTCCCACCGCTGGCCTGTTCAAAGTAACCAGGGCGATTTACAGCTCCTGTAAAAGCCCCGGGGACACTTCCAAACAACTCGGATTCGATGGTATCCTCGGGTAATGACGCCAGGTCCACCTTAATGAACGGCCCATCACGTCTGTCAGACCGTGAGTGGAGGTACTGTGCTGCGACCCCTTTGCCGGTTCCCGGATCGCCGACAAGAAGAACATTGTTGTTCGCTTTAGCAAGCAACTCAAGCCTCTCGCGGATCGTACTAATGGCGGACGAAACACCGACAAGACTGCAGGACCAGCGGACAGCATCGCTCTTTGAGTATACTTCCCCCCTCTCAACCTTCTTCGCCGCAGAGGGAATGAGTTTACTCGCCAATCTCTGGACCAGGAAGTTCACATAGTCAACATCTTCTGAGGTAAAGGGCCGATCATGATTAGCACTCAAGGAAACCGCACCTACGGGCTCATCCGAAATCACTATCGGGCTGAGGATTCCGCCCTCATCATAGCATGTTCCCCCCTGTTGAACCATGAGATTCCACCAGTCTTCAAATACACTAAAGGTGCCCGTGCTACCCCCGGTCCAGGCGATAAGCGTGGTCGAACCCGTTGGCCCCAGCGACACAACACAGCCCTGTGTGACCCCCATATCCCGCGAAAGAGACTTCAGCAGTTCGGCGGCAACACCAGTTTCGTTTGGTATCATCGCAAGCTCTTCCAGTAGTCTTGCTGCCCGTTCGCGCCATGGAGGAACTGTCTCGGGTTGATGATCCGAAGGGGAGCTGTCAAGGAGAGTGCCCTTCTTGTAGAAATTAATGTCAATGGGAAGCTCTCGCTTGACTAGACTGAATAGTGGACAGTCACTCGGTGTACCCTCTTGTTCTTCGTACTCGAGTGTATAACTCCCAATGCTGATCGTGTCGCCCGATCGCAGTGTTCTCCTATAGCACCTCTCCCCGTTAACGAAAGTACCATTGGCGCTACCAAGGTCACGGATAAAATGATGCTCGGACTCACTGAGTACAATTGCTGCGTGCGTCCTCGACACTTTTCTCGTTTTATCAGCAAGGCACAGGCGTGAACCGCTCTCCTGGCTGTGCACGCCGCGACCGACAACAACCACATCCTGAAGCAATGGGAATTCCCTCACCGCAGCATTCTTGTGTTTAACAAAAACATGTGCTCTCATTAGCTTTGTCTCTCCATGTCCGGTTTCGGCACAATGCACGCGATGAAGGTACCGATCACATCAGCGACCCCGGATCGTGAATCAATGCCGGATCAAGAGTGGCGTCCGGGATTCTGGCTTTTCGGCATCTACACAATATATGTGTTATCCAGAGAGAATCCAAGGACTCGAGCACTGCGTTCTTGCCCTAAATCCTGACGGTGTGGTTGAGAACCGTGTGAGACGTCCGTGCCACTTGAACGAGACTACAACCGTCCAATACGTCCAGGCCGTTCTTACAGTTTCGTCTAAGAACTGGACAATGAAGGCATCCACCGGCTTCCGCATCATCAAGGTCATCTAAGTTCACACGCTTCCGTAATGTTCCCTATAGCAACGGGTTGTGTAGGCGCGACGGTTTCCTGGAGAGCATCCATCGGCTCGGACGCTCCTGTGGCATGAGGTTTGCGAAGGGTACTAACAATTACATCGCACAAGATGCGTCCATCGGTCGCAAGAAAACGACAACAGATACACAGAGAAGGATCTAACCATGAATTTCAAATCGCTCTTAACATCACTGGCTATCGTGCTGCTCTCAGTGACAGCTATGGCCGCGGTGCCGCAATCGGTCAGTTACCAGGGCTATCTGGCCATGCCGAATGGAAACCCGGTACAGGATGATGACTACACCATAACTTTCTCGATCTACCCGACGGCGGAGGATCCAACGCCGCTCTGGACAAGTGGTCCTCAGGTAGTAACGTTAGAGAATGGTTCATTTGAGTATTACCTGGGTTCAAGCGTGGTATTTCCGCCCGGTCTGTTTGCCAACGATACCACCCGATGGCTTGGTATCCAGGTGAACCCGGACGATGAGATGGTACCACGTACTCATTTAGTAAGTGTACCTTATGCTTACAAGGCGCTCAACGCCGATACAGCCGGGTTCGCGTTTTCTTTGGACCTGGGAACCGTGACTACACCTCACATGGTTGACGGCGCCGTGACATCTGGCAAGATTCTGGACGGTACGCTCACTTTTGCAGATATCGGACAGAACGGTGCCACCACTGGTCAGGTGATGAAATGGAACGGCACGGCCTGGGCTCCTGCCGACGATGAAAGCGGCGGAGCCAGCTACTGGACGTTGACCGGCAACGCTCTTTACACCAATGGCGGATGGGGCATCGCCCGGGCTGGCAACACATTGCACGGCATCTACGATAGTACACACGTCAATCTTGGAGCAGCTTGCACGACTGGCGCATCAGGACAGAACTACCCTTATGCAACTGTGGGCGGCGGCATGAGCAACACCGCCAGCGGCCCTGCTACATCAGTGGGTGGAGGTTACAAGAACCGGGCTGATTCTTCATATGCATCAGTTGGTGCCGGTACTGGCAACACCGCCAACGGTAGTTACGCCACAGTGGGCGGCGGCAGCTTCAACAAGGCCGATAGCAACTATGCTTCGGTAGCCGGCGGACGCTGGAACTTTGCAGGCGACTATGGTTCAGTGGGCGGTGGCTACGGCGACACCGCCAGTGGCTGGGGTGCATCTGTAAGTGGCGGCCAGCAGAACATCGCCAGTGGCTGGATGACAACTGTGGGCGGCGGCCAGCACAACACGGCCAGCGGCGGCTATGCTTCTGTGGGTGGCGGCAGATTAAACACAGCCAGCGATACCGCGGCTACGGTAGGTGGAGGAAGGAAGAACTATGTAGCCGGGAAATACTCGTCCATAGCAGGCGGTTACGCTGATACAATCGAAGCTACTGGTGACTATTCCTATCTCTTCGGGATAGGTTCCAAGCTCACCCAGGATTCGACCTTCATGGTCGACATGCCGCACGTGCGTATTGGCGACGAAGCGACCGGCTATGAACTGCCCGCATCGGACGGAACAGCCGATCAGGTGATGGCCACTGATGGAGCTGGACAATTGAGCTGGTCAACAGTTTCCGGCGGCGGTAACTGGACATTGCTTGAAGGTGCTCTTTATACGAGTGGCGAATACGGCATCGCACGTGCGGGTAACACATTGCACGGTACCATGGACAGTACGCACGTCAATCTTGGCGTAGCTTGTACAACCGGCACCTCAGGGCAGAATGCCGGGTATTCAACAGTTGGTGGTGGGTTTGGCAACACCGCCAGCCGCTATTTTTCAACCGTGGGCGGCGGCAGCTTCAACAGGGCCGACAGCAACTATGCTTCGATAGCCGGCGGACGCTGGAACTTTGCAGGCGACTATGGTTCAGTGGGCGGTGGCTTCGGCGACACCGCCAGCGGCTGGGGAGCATCTGTGGGCGGCGGCCAGAGCAACATCGCCAGTAGCTGGATGACAACTGTGGGCGGCGGCGAGCGCAACATTGCCAGCGGCTACTGGGCTTCTGTGGGTGGCGGCAGATTAAACACAGCCAGCGATACCGCGGCTACGGTAGGTGGTGGAAGGAAAAACTTTGTAGCCGGGAAATACTCGTCCATAGCAGGCGGCTATGCCGATACAATCACGTCCACGGGAGATTACTCCTACCTATTTGGGATAGGTTCCAAGCTCACACAGGATTCGACTTTCATGGTAGATATGCCCCATGTTCGCTTTGGCGATGAGGCGACCGGCTACGAACTTCCGACGTCGGATGGCACGGTCGATCAGGTGATGTCCACCGATGGAGCCGGTCAACTGAGCTGGTCAACAGTTTCCGGCGGTGACGGTTACTGGACGTTGACTGGTAATGTGCTTTATTGGAACTACAATTACGGCATTGCCCGGGCGGGCAACGCATTGCACGGTATCCAAAACGGCACCCACGTCAACCTCGGCTTGGCTTCAACAACTGGCGCACTGGGGCAGGATTACCAGTTTGCTACGGTGGGTGGCGGTTTCAATAACACCGCCGACAGCAGCTATTCTACAGTGAGCGGCGGCCACTACAACAGCGCCAGCGGCTACGCAGCATCAGTGGGCGGCGGTTACGACAACACCGCAGACAGCATCTATGCTTTTGTAGGTGGCGGTCGGAACAACACTGCCAGCGGCTACGCAGCTTCAGTGGGCGGCGGCTACGAAGACACCGCCAGCGGAACTTATTCCTCGGTGGGCGGCGGCTCCCGGAACACTGCCAGCGCAGGCTATGCTACCGTGGGCGGCGGCGGCTACAACACCGCCAGCGGCTACCATGCTTCAGTGGGTGGCGGCTTCAACAACACCGCCAGCGGCTATGCTACTACCATTAGTGGCGGCCAGGACAACAAGGCCGACAGCAATTGGGCCACGGTGGGCGGCGGATACAGCAATACTTCTGCCGGCTACATGACTGCGGTGGGCGGCGGCCAGTTCAATATCGCGGATAGCGGCTATACGACAGTGAGTGGCGGCTACCTTAACACTGCCACCGACACTGCCGCTGCGGTGGGCGGTGGCTGGGACAACAAAGCCTTGAGCGACTATGCTGCGGTCGGCGGTGGCCGGTCTAACAGGGCCACCGGACAACATTCGACTGTCCCCGGTGGATTCATGAACACGGCTTCAGGGAATTATTCACTTGCGGCGGGTCGTCGGGCAAAGGCTCTTCATGGGGGATCATTTGTCTGGGCGGATGACCTCCCGGCAGATTTCTCATCGACGGCATCCAGGCAGTTCAATGTCCGAGCCTCGGGCGGTACTCGCATTTTCTCCAATTCAACGCTTTCGTCTGGCGTGACACTCGCGGCGGGTGGTTCCTCCTGGTCCGCTGTGTGTGACTCCACGCTCAAGCGCAATATTCGCGAGGTTGACTATCAGGATGTTCTTGAGAAAGTTGCCGAGTTGCCCATTAGTCGATGGAGCTACAAGGCGCAGGATGAATCGATCGAACACATTGGTCCGATGGCGCAGGACTTCTATCGTCTGTTTGGACTCGACGAGGATGACAAACATATCAACACTCTCGACCCCGATGGCATCGCCCTGGCAGCGATCAAGGCGCTGAACGAGCGAGTCAAAGCTCTTGAAGGTGAGAACTCTCAACTCAAGACGGAGTTGGGACAAACAAATCAGAAACTTGACAAACTACAACAACTGGTAGAATCGGAACTGGCCAAGCGTAGTTCTGGAAACGACGACCTGGCCGTGAACCAGTAATCCATAGGAGGTGACGAAGTGTTTAGAATAGCAAAAGCAGGTTCCTTTGTCCTGATGGGTCTACTGGCCATGGCCGGGATACTCTTAGCGGCGGGAACGATTTCAAAAGACGACAGAGTCAAACCAAAAACTCAGGTCGTTCAAACTAAGGACACGACCTCTACGGACAGGCCGTCAAACTCGTCGGTCCTGACCGGCGAACAGATCAAATGGCAAGTAATCTCATCGGGGGGCACCAAGGCAAGTTCGACCAACTATGCCATGCGCGGAACAACCGGACAAACAGCAGTCGGCTCGGGCAGTTCCGAAAACTACCAAGTGTTTCAAGGCTACTGGGGAGGCGGCGATCCGCCTACTTGTTGCATGGGTGCCATTCGAGGAAACGTCGATTATGATGGCGGCGATCAGATTGATATCTCCGACCTCGTATTTCTCGTTGATTACATGTTCACCGGCGGGGCTGCTCCTGTGTGTTGGGAGGAGGCCGATATCAATGGAAGCTCTGGTGGTGTGAGTGGTCCGGCGGATATTGATATTTCCGACCTGGTGTATTTGGTTGACTATATGTTCACCGGCGGACCGGAACCGGTAGCATGTCCGTAGATGCTCTGCGGTCAGATCGTATTCCCTGAATTGGGATCACAGGGACAGCACTCTAGTGCTGTCCTTTCTTTGTTCAACTTGGAGCGGGTTACGCCGCAGAATGCTCGATCACCCAGTTGCAGAACTCGCATCGTCAACCCCGCTTGAACTCCTGCAGGCGTGACTTCAAAGGTGTCACCATACAGTCACGCCGCAGTTCTAAAATAGTCCACTACAGCCAGCTTTGCTGTGCACGGCAGTGTCGGCAGGAGTTCGGTATCAACCTCGACACATTCTTCGGTCAGAGCCAACCGGAAACCTGCGAGCAGCAGTCCCGGAACCAGAAGAGGCAGCAGTCTTTGTTCATTGATCTCTCCCTGTGTGATGATTGAATAAAGACAGGTTCACTCACTTCCGCCGCAGATCAAATCACTATAGCACTACCGGCTGAATAGGTACCTGATATAATGTAGTTTCCCGTTAGCTCAGAACACTGCGCGGAGAACAGGGGCAATTGATTGTCAATTCCGGTCAGTGGGTGGAGGGGCTGATCTTCCACTCCAGCATTTGCCAAATCGTTCGATATGTGTTAAATAGGAGCTTGGCGGCCCCTCTGAATGGGGACCGAAAATGAATGTGGAGATTCGGATATGCCACACATAAAGAAGAAAAAAGGTGTTATCGGTATTCTCACCGGCGGCGGTGATGTGCCGGGGCTGAACCCGGCTATCAGAGCTATTACTATACGAGCCCTTCGCGAAGGTTATCAGGTCATCGGCCTTCGTCACGGCTGGGGCGGTGCCGTTGAACTCGTCCGGGACAGTGAGGCGGACAACAGCGACCACTATCTGGTCCTGACCGAGGAGATCGTAAACAAGGCCGGGCGCACCGGCGGCACCTTTCTGCACACTTCCCGCACCCATCCCGGCCATGTGCCGAAAGCTAACGTGCCGATGCATCTGCAGGACAAGTACCATGAGCCGATGAACGATCTCACGGAGGAGGTGCTCAAGAATCTGGAGTTCCTCGGGATCGACTATCTTATACCGATCGGCGGCGACGATACCCTGAGTTACGCCGTTCGCCTGTATCAGGAGGGCGTGAAAGTTGTTGCTATGCCCAAGACGATGGACAACGACGTTCCCGGCACCGACTATTGCATCGGGTTCAGCACATGCATCACACGGACCATACATATGACCAACAGCCTGCGCACTTCGGCCGGATCGCACGAGCGGTTCCTGGTGCTGGAGGTGTTCGGTCGCTATGCCGGGTTTACAGCCATGCTGCCGACGATGGCGGGTGCGGCCAACCGCTGCGTCATCCCGGAGCACAAGTTCGACATAGACCGACTGACTGAGCTTCTCACCCATGATCGCCAGGCTAATCCCAGCCGATACTCGGTGGTGTTGGTGTCGGAGGGCGCCATGTTCGAAGGGGGAGAGATGGTGTATCAGGACGCGGAGAAAGATGCCTACGGCCATGCCAAACTTGGCGGGATAGGTGAGATGGTGTCGGCCCAACTGAAGGAACTGTCAGCAAAGTACAACAACGGCACACCGATTGATGTCATTAATCAAAAGCTGGGATATCTCGTCCGCGGCGGTGATCCGGACGCCGTCGATTCGATAGTGCCGATGGCATACGGCAATCTGGCTCTCGATCTGATCCTAAAGGGTATTCACGGACGGCTGGTCGTACTTAAGAATGGCCGGTACGACGATATGCCTGTTGACGTGGTCACCAGTTCGAAGAAGTTCGTCAACATTGAGAAGTATTACAACATTGACCGCCTGCGCCCGCAATACAAGAGCTTTGAGATGCAGCCGCAGTTTATCATGACCAGCGAATAGGGGCCCGACCTCCAAGGAACCTGACCTACAAGACTGATCTACCACGGATGTCGAAACCCGCCCTTCGACTGCGCTCAGGACGGTCCTTCGGACCAGGGGTTTCGACCTACGAGAGAATGACTCGCCGTGAGCTTCCCCTCCAACCTCACCCTGAGCTTCCCCTCCAACCTCACCCTGAGCGGACAGGCTGTGTCGCAATTGTATATTCCGCCGGTTCTTGCGTTCGCCGAAGGCGAGCGTGTGAACTGGCGGTTCAAAAGGCT
>SDBU01001657.1_pt1 | contig 31087 bp, 26 predicted proteins | sample 2277071 | NCBI WGS metagenome assembly SDBU01 (sample SAMN10397929, study PRJNA504765) | marine sediment metagenome | isolation source: marine sediment core GS08_GC12, 126 cmbsf | place: Arctic Ocean: Gakkel Ridge, Loki's castle | collected 2008 | reverse complement strand
CCGTTAGAGTGGCGTTGGTGAAGTCAATTGTGGCCTGACACCCGGTGGCGACCGTCAACTTGTCGGTGCCGAACTTATCTTTCAGGTCACGCACCAGCTCCGGGGCTTCGATAGCCAGGAAACCGTTGTTTATGGCGTTGCGTTTATAGGTTTCGCTGAATGACCCGGCCAGCACCAGCCGGATACCGCGATATTTCAAAGCCGTAGCTGCTTGTTCGCGCGAACTGCCGCTGCCGAAATTGAAACCGCCGACCAGAATGTCACCCTCTTTGACCATGTCACGAAACTGTGGATCGTAGTTTTCCATCACTACTCCGGCCTGTTGCTGCGGCGTGAAATCATCGATATAGGTATATTTGCCGGGGTAGATGCCGTCGGTATTGAGATTATCCTGATGACAGAAAACCAGGTCGCCGACGATCTGCCGGGGGAAACCATCGACCACCTCGACAGCCGCCTGAGCGCCGGCAGTTTTTTTATTCACTATGATTTCGCCGACCGGCTTTCCCGTAGCGACTGCTTCCGGGCCGGTGATATAACCGGCCACCGCTGAAGCCGCCACCACGGCCGGTGAGGCTAAGTATGCCCTGGCACTGCGGGCGCCCATGCGGCCTTTGAAATTGCGATTAGTAGCCGAGATGCCGACTTCGTTTTCCTCGAGCAGTCCCCGACCCAATCCGATACACGGCCCGCATCCGGGCGGGAGTGGGATGGCACCGGCGTCCAGCAGTGCCTGCCAGTCACCGCGCTGTTCACTTTCGGCCTGGACTTCGCTGGAAGCAGCAGCCACGTAGAACTCCACTCCGTCGGCTGTTTTTTTACCGCGCATTACCTCGGCGGCCGAGGCCAAATCGTTCAGTCGGCTATTGACGCACGAAACGAGATAGGCTTTGTGAATTTTCATTTTCCGACGGCTCATCTCGGACACCGCCGTCATCGTCTTTACATTGTCAGGTCCAGCCACATAAGGTATCACGGACCCGAGATCCAGAGAAAGTTCCCTGGCATAAAACGCATCGTTATCGGCATGGGGCGGGTTCTGCTTCAGTTCCTGCAAACGCTCCCGATAAAGACGCGGATGTCGTCCGTTACCATCGGCATCGGACGGTACCCCCGCCGGTCCGCGTTTCTCAACAACTGTCAGGCGCTCGGCCAGCCAGTTGACAGTTGTCTCATCGACCGGGAACAGTCCCACCAGCGCGCCCCATTCGGTGGTCATGTTGGCGATGGTCAATCGGTCATCAATAGAGAGCGCGGCGATGCCGTCACCATCGAACTCGACGGCATGGTTAAGAACCTCGTTGTTATTGAAGAATCCGCACAGAGTGATAATGACATCTTTGCCGCTGACACCTGGACGCAGTTGCCCGTACAATCGCACCCTGGCTACCGGCGGCACCTGCCACCAGGTACGCCCCGTAGCCCAGATAGCGGCGGCATCGGTGCGCACGATTGGTGTTCCCAGACAGCCGAGACCGCCGTACATGTTGGAGTGGCTGTCGGAAGCAACCATCATCGTACCCGGCCAGGCATAGCCCTCTTCGCACATGATCTGGTGTCCGATGCCGCGTCCGGCCGGATAAAAATCAACCCCCATCTCAGCGGCAAACGACTCAATCCGGGCATACTTGGCCATATTGGCCTCGCCGGTGTCCTGCACGTTGTGGTCCAGGGCAAACACCGGCTGACGGGGATTGGCCATCCTGGTAGCGCCGATACTCTTGAATTTAGGCATCACCGCCCCGGTATTGTCATGGGTCATGACATGGGCGGGACGGATCGATATATAGTCGCCGCTGTGGACGACATGCCCTTCATGAAGTCCCACCGCGTGGCGCTGGGCGATCTTTTCGACCAGGTTCTGGCCGGTGTGATTCGATTCTGCTGTCACAAATATGTTCCTTCTTTGTTGTATGCTGTAGGCGGCTCCGCCGTATGACCCGTGCGGATAGTTCCATTTTCATTATTCCTGTTACCGGGAGCTTACTGCTGAGATACTGCATAAGACAGGCTAACCTGCCTTAACCAACTCAAAGTCTATGAAGTCGCAGTGGTGGAAGATGATGCTTTCGGGCAGACGTTGCTCGCCGGCGCCTTCTTTGGAATGGGTAGCGATAATATGCATCACTTCCGACGGCAGGCCATGTTTGAAAGCCAGACCGACGCCGCTGAATGGATGTCGAATATGTTTGCCGTAGTTTGATTTGGTCGGCTTGCCGTTTATGATCTCAAACTCCAGCAGCTTGCCGACGTCGGCCAGCAGAGCACCGGCGATAAGATAGTCGCGGTCAAGAACCGTTTTGTTGGGGCCGTGGACATCATTGAGCACGTCATCACAGGCCATGCACATCCGGCAGACGGCCCGCACGTGATCGATGAACCCGATCCTGACATTATCCGCTAGCAATGTAAACGGCATCTCGCGCAGCAACTTCTCGGTCCACCCCCGGAACTGGATAGCTTCCTCCCAGCAGGCAATGACCCTCTTCTGCAGATCGGGATTGCTGATCTCTTTGACTTCGGGCAGGAGTCTCTCTACTAAATCGTTCATATCTACCTCTCAATTTTCAGATTCCAATGAATTGCTGTCAGTTGATAGCGAATCGTAGTCGAGGAAATCGTCAGGGTAAAGCTCCTCGTCCGGTATAGCCAGGTCCATACGCCGGACGATAATCGTCTCAAAGGAATCATTCCGCAGTATTCGGACCGTCGCCCCTTCGTTTTCCAACCCCTCCAGGATTTTCTCCACCAGTCGACGGTGGGTTCGCACCCGCTGATTATCCACGGAATGGATCTGGTCGCCCGCTCTCAGGCCGCAGGCATAGGCCAGCCGGTAGACATCGATAGTGTCAACTTCAAGGTAATTGGCTTCGTTTACCTTCACCGAGAAACCCAGTTCGCCCTGAAGCGGCAGACCCTCGATATAGACTCTGATTGATGCCGCAGTGGTTGGCCTGGTAGGGCGAGGCGGTCGAGTGGCTACAACCAACCGTGATCCATATGGCTCGGCGGCTATCCAGTCAGCCAGGGTGCGCTCCGGCGTCAGGACCCACTTGTTCAGGAAATACAACTCGAACAGCTTGCGTCCGGGAGTGTGCTCCACCCAGAATGCCGATCGGTAAGATTCGCGCGTGGAGTCCAGCCCGATAATGTTCTGACTGACGGCAATCGTCAGAAGCAGAGCCAGGTTGTCGCGTCGGTAAGGCCCCGGTCGCATCAACGGATGGTCGGCAATGCCGAGGCGGATCGCATCCTCCGGCTGCACGGTCTGTGCCAGCATGCGGCGGGAAAGCTGGAAGATTAGATTGAAGGCCTGGTGTTTGCCGCTGGGTGCGGCTTCTATCAGCGAACCGCTCTTCATCCCGCCCATCGGGATAATCAGCGGGTCCCCCGAACCGAGCGCCGGAAAGTACCGGACCAGGTAAATATCGAACTCTTTTTCATACCATTCGATACCCGACAGTTCCGTCAGCAGGTGCAAAATGGTGTCGCCCTTTTCCGACCAGAAAGCCGTCAGGGTGCTGTCATGGCGCGTCACCCAGCGCATGTCGCTACGGACGGAATGCGTCCGGTAATACTCCGGGTAAACACCGCTCTGCAGCGAGGCCGCCCGGTCGTTAATCGTGACTTGTGGAATGAAATGGGTATAGCTGAAAATCGAGTAGTAGGTGTCCTGGGCCACCGCTGTCGGCAGACAGCCAACAACTAATATCAGAGCAAAAACAATTTGCCTCATGGCCTGTAAATAAGATTGCACAGCCGCCCAAAGCAAGGTAAAATGGAACCGACCACCTGACACCAACCGGAGGTTGCATGAAAAGATTGAAATCCCAACTAACCCGGCTTATTCCAGTACTGATAATCCTGCCACTGGCAGTTTCCTGCGGATCGAACGAAAATGGCAACACCACCGCTAAAAACGAAGCGAGCCAGGACTCTGTCTCCGGGTTAGTGGCCCCCGACAGCGTGGTGATAGAGTTGGCCGGTATCGATTCGATGACCGTGTTCGACCTACTGAGAGAGCGGCATCAGGTGGAGTTCAAATCTTCAGCGCTGGGGGTGTTTGTGACGGCGATCGACTCAGTTGAAAACAGCAGTGGCGCTTACTGGATCTACACCGTCAACGACAGCACACCGAATGTAGCCTGCGACAAGTGTATGACACAAAACGGTGACGTGGTGATGTGGCACTTCCGGAAGATGGAGTAGGCGGGGAGGGGATTTTGTATTCTTGTAGGGCAGAACCCTTTAGCGGTTCTGCCGATCAAAAAAAATAACAGGCAAAACCACAAAGGGTTTTGCCCTACGATATAGAGCTACTCACCAAACTCCCCCTCGAATCTCACTTCTTTGCTGCCCCAATCTCGGTGGTAGTGCCCGGTTTCAAGATACCGGTGAATCGATGATTGTTCCCAATCAAATGGACTTGGAGCCAGTCCATGTTTGACCGGATTGTAATGAACATAGTCGATATGCCGATTCATATCATTCTCATCTCGAATAATGTGATCCCAGAATCGTCTCTGCCAAAGTTTACCGCGATAGAGATTGTGGCGCTGACGGTAATGATGAGAAAAGGACAACTTGATTCTGCGCATCAAGCCTGAAAGATTGTACCGGCCCGGATCAATTATCAAGTGAAAGTGATCCGGTAGCACCACCCAAGCTACTAAGTCGAATGACGACTTGTTTTGCGTTATTGATATGGCATCCCAAAGCAAATGTGAATGCTCAAGCAGAACCGGCTCACGTCTGTGAGTCACCGAAGTTGTGAAGTATACACTACCAGGTGAATAGTGACGCAAGAGCTTAGACATGGTAGAATATGCTGTCAGGTAGGTCGATCGTCAACTGAGGAGAGGGTAAAAAAAAACAGAACTTTGTAGGGCAGAACCCTTTTAGCGGTTCTGCCAATCAAGAAATGAAATAGGCAAAACCACAAAGGGTTTTGCCCTACGATATAGAATCCGGCCCTAATACAACCTCTCCCTCTTGGCCAAAAACGCATACAACGCTTTGTCGAACGGGGTGGCGGTGTCGATCGGGTGGTAGTCGATATTGGCCTGGCGGCAGGCGGCGGCAATCTCACCGGAGAAAGCCCGCACCTGCTGTGCAAAGTGTTTCTTCATCTGGTACGGCAGGGTGGTGATTTCCTCGCCGGTCTCCATGTCCTTGAAGATCGCCTCACGCGGAAATGCAAAGTCACGTTCACGCGGATCGAGAATATGGAAGACGATTACCTCGTGGCCGTTGTAGCGGAAGTGCTTCAGCCCCGATATGATTTGTTTGGCATCGTCCAGCAGGTCGGACATGACAATAACCAGCCCGCGCCGCTTGATCCGTTCGGCCATCTCGTGCAGAGTAGAGGCGATGTCAGTGGTGCTGGAAGGCGTTTGCGTCGCGATTTCAGTCAGCAAAACGTGCAGGTGTCCTGATTTCGACCGCGGCGGAATGTAGCGCCGAATCTTGTCGTCGAACACCACCAATCCGACGGCATCCCGCTGACGCAGCATCATGTATGACAGCGCCGCCGACAACAAACCGGCATAGTCGAGTTTAATCACGCGCTTGCCGGAACGGTAAGCCATTGAGGCCGAGCAGTCCAGAAGCAGGTACGCCTTGAGGTTGGTTTCTTCCTCGTACTGCTTGATATAGAAGCGGTCGCTTTTGGCGTAGACTTTCCAGTCTATGTCGCGGATGTTGTCACCCGGCATGTACTGGCGGTGCTCGGCGAACTCGACCGAGAAGCCATGATATGGCGACTTGTGCATCCCGGCGATAAAGCCTTCGACCACCATGCGTGCCCGCAGCTCCATCCCCTTGAGTTTGGAGACGGTCTGCGGATCGAGATATTTGCGATAGTCAGTCGGCATTGTTCATGTCTTTTCTTTATCTTGTAGGGCAGGTCTCATCTTCGAGACCTGCCAATTCAGCTTGACATTCATCTTGTCACGCCGCGAGTCGGAGTGACCTACTATTACTGGATTCCCGCTTTCGCGGGAATGACAGACGGCCATAACGTCGTCATCACTCCTCATATATCTCCACCACCATCTCACCACCGGACACGAAGTGTCCTCTATACATACCTTCGGTGTTGAACGACCAGGCGAAATTGCCACCGGCGTCCATTGCCACCACACCGCCGGTTCCCCCCAGTTCGGTCAGCTTATGTTGTATCACGGTGTCGACCGCCTGCTGCACTGTCAAGCCCCGGCATTCCATCATGGCCGACACATCGTAGGCAACCACGCCGAGCATCAGGTACTCACCGTGACCGGTAGCCGAAACGGCGCAAGTCTTGTTGTTGGCGTAGGTACCGGCGCCGATTATCGGCGAGTCGCCGACACGACCGAACTGCTTGTTGGTCATGCCGCCGGTCGAAGTGCCCGCCGCCAGGTTGCCATCCTTGTCCAGCGCCGCCACACCGACGGTGCCGATGGTCAGGTCACCCAGCTCGTCCTTGCCGTCAGTGTTGCCCTGGCGTTGTTCAGCTTCTTCTTTTTCGATTGCTTTCTGCAACTGTTTTAGTCGCCGCTCGGTGTGGAAGTACTCGTCGGGCATGACCTTCAGGCCGTGCATCTCGGCGAACGCCCTGGCGCCGCGTCCGGCCAGCAGCACGTGCTTTGATTTCTCCATCACCAGCCGGGCCAGGTCGATCGGGTTCTTGATGTTGCGCACCGCCGCCACGGCGCCGGCGTTGAGCGTGCGGCCATCCATAATCGAGGCATCCATCTCATGCTCACCGTCGTGCGTATAGACCGAGCCTTTGCCGGCATTGAACAGTGGCGAATCTTCCATGATGTTGATAGTATTCTGCACGGCATCGAGAGCAGTGCCGCCGTTGGCGAGGATATCGTAACCAGTCTGCAGGACCTCGGTCAGTTTGACGCGGTAGGCCTGTTCCATTTCGGGCGTCATATTGGCGCGCGTAATTGTCCCCGCACCGCCATGCATAACCAGCCCGTATGGTTGCGAATCACTTGCCATTGTCATTTCGTTGCCGGTCAGAAGGGTGAGTAGCGGCAATATCAACATCGGCAAAAGTTGTCTGAGTTTCATGCCGGTTTGTACCTCTCATTACATTGAGCGTTGGATGAATTGGTATCACTGTGGTTTGTTACCTCACCACCTTTGGCCAGGGGCTTACCCTCTCTCCTTCACTATCTCCAGCAGCCGTTTGATGATCTCCATCGTGTCGACGCCATCAGCCTCGGCGTTAAACGATGTAACGATGCGGTGACGCAGCACCGGGTAGGCCGCGAAACGGATATCTTCCGGTCCCGGTGTGGGTCGACCCTCCAGAATAGCTTTCGTTTTGGCGGCTAAAATCAGGTACTGCGAGGCGCGCGGACCGGCGCCCCAGTTGACCCAGTTGCGCACAAAGTCGGGAGCGCTGGGCTCCGGCGGTCGCGTGGCCCGCACCAGGTCGACGGCATATTCCACGAGGTGATCCGAAACCGGCACGCGACGCACCAACCGCTGGAAACCGATGATGTCCTGAGCCGACAGTACCCGCTGGAGATCATACGATGTCACGGCGGTAGTCGACTTGACAATCTCTCGTTCCTGTACGTCGGTTGGGTAATCGACGTAGACGTTGAACATGAAGCGATCAAGCTGCGCCTCCGGCAACGGATAGGTGCCTTCCTGCTCGATCGGGTTTTGCGTGGCCAGCACAAAAAACGGTTCGTCCAGTTTGTACGTCTCACCGGCGGTGGTGACTTCGTGTTCCTGCATCGCCTGCAACAGGGCGGCCTGCGTTTTCGGCGGCGTACGGTTGATCTCATCGGCCAGAACGATATTGGCAAACACCGGTCCCTTGACAAAGCGGAACCCGCGCTTACCGGTGGTGTGGTCTTCCTCGATGATTTGCGTGCCGGTGATGTCGGACGGCATCAGATCGGGTGTGAACTGGATACGGGAGAATTCCAGATTGAGCACCCGGGCCAACGTCGAAATCAGCAGCGTCTTGGCCAGACCGGGAACGCCAACCAGCAGGCAATGTCCGGCCGAAAGCAGCGAAATGAGCAACTGCTCGATCACCTGATCCTGCCCGACTATTACTTTGGCGATCTCGGCTTTTATTCGGTTGTGAGCCGCGTTGAGAGTCTCAAGTGCGGCCAGATCGTCTTTTATTTCGTCACCAGACACAATGTCCTCCAGGTTGAAAAAAGTGTTTGCGCAGAACGTCTGATCGAGACCCGAACCGGCAGAGTGGTTATTGAGGCTCGACCACGATCGGCGTGTGCCGTTTAATTCATTCAGGTATCTGTAATCGGTCGTTTTCTACTCAAACCATCACCATCAGGGTGGAGTTGAAGCATTGGCAGCTACCGATGCTTTCAACAACCGTAACTCCAGTCATCTTCCCCTTATACTCCGATTCGTTGATTCCGAGCTTGACAATCGAGCCATAACTCGAATAATGACACAGAATTAGAAAGAACCGTTAATGTGGACAACTGGTACCTTGATTTCATACCGGGAATGTATTACTCCATTGCGAAACAACAGGATACGAGGTTGTCCACAATTAATGAACCCTATCCACACGGTACTGATTGGTGTCAGTCAGCCGGAATTCTTCACTTCGCTAATCGGCTCTTTTTTCTTCGGAAGGTCGGGGGGCAAAAAGCCCAGGTCAGGCTTGGTATCCTTCATATTGCAGGCGCCGCAGAAGACGGCTCCCTGTTCAATGACCAGCGACTTCGTTTTCAGGTCACCTTCCATTTCGCACTTCGCCTGGAGTTCGATTTTCTGGGTAGTCTTGATGTCGCCGACCATGTGTCCGGCTATAACTGCCGAATCCGCCTCAACTTCTGCTTCCACCAGACCACCCGCGCCGACTGTGACGCAGTCGGTGGAAATAATCTTGCCCTTGACCGTGCCGTCGACACGCAGCGCTCCCTTGACGTCGATGGTACCGGTGATGACCGTGTCCTTGCCTACAATAGTGTTCATAAGACCACCTGCCTCATCTGAGTTTGCTTTCTTATTCATTTTTTCCACCCATTGGATCTATAGGTTTATCGTGAATTCTCACTTCGTAATGCAGGTGCGGCGCAGTTGACTGGCCGGTGTTGCCCGAAAGAGCTATCCGGCTGCCGGCCATCACTTCCTGCTGTTCCTCTACTAAAAGCTCCCGGTTGTGGCCGTAAATCGTGGTGACGCTGTCGGAATGCCGCAGTATGATCATCCAGCCATAAATGGAGTCCGAAATTGCCTGTTGGACCACACCGATGGCGGTAGCCAGCACCGGCGTCCCTTCGGCGCAGGCGATATCAACCCCGGGATGGTAACGTTCCTGGTGCTCGACCTCGAAATCCTGGCTGATAAATCCCTGCACCGGCAGGCCTGATGGAAAAGAGAGATCAAACCCGGCCGGGCGGACCATAGTGGCGCCCCGTTTTTCCTCAAGCGATGCAAAGAGAGCCGAATCGTCCGGCAGTTCGGGGAACTGGTAGTCAATTCCGGCCAGTTCGGTCAAGCGGCCGACAATCTCCCGGGCATCCTTGAGATTTTCTTCCAACAACATCACCTTATACTGATAACGCAACAACCGCTGGTTTTCTTCGCTGAGTTTTTCCGCCTGGGCTGCCCGGGCCAGTATTTTACCGTATACGGAAAAAAATACGACGATGCCAACTATTATGACGACCATCAGGACGACAATCGCCTGCAGCAGCCACTTCCTGATACGAAATCCCCACCTGGCCTCAGCGCCGTCGGGTATTAGCATTATCGTCACAAACTTCGGCTGTTTCATACGGTTTCTTGTACGCCTATCTCTTTCTTGTCATTCCCGTGAAAACAGGAAACCATCTTTGTGGCCGGCAGATGTCCAGAAGCTGTCCTAAAAGGCAATGATGTATACTCGCGTAGGGTGGGGGCTTGTCTCCCACCAATAGAAGTGGCGATGCCACCGGCGGACATAAAGCCCGCCGCTACGCGAGCATAGCAAACAGTTTCTTTATCACGTTCAATCATCAATGTACCCAAATTCAACTTGTGGGACAGCCTATCCACCTCTGCCGCTGTGTCGGAACCGCAGGGGTTCCGACCTACTTTTCTATCTCTTGTAGGGCAGGTCTCTCTCTGAGACCTGCCGATTATCGGCTACTTCTCCTTGTCATTCCTGTGAAAACAGGAATCCATCTTTGTGGCCGCAGATGTCCACCTCTGCCGCTTTGTGCGTGGCGTACACCTTCATGCACCGCTTTCTTGTGTCGAAACCTCAGGAGTTTCGACCTACCTCTCTGCTTCATACAATCTTTTGTAGGGCAGGTCTCGCCGAGACCTGCCGATTATGGGCAGGAGTCAGGAACTCCTGCCCTACTGTTGCTTGTCTGGGTGATTGATGCTTCTTAAGTATTCCAATATTTCCTCCTTGCGGCTCCCGTACGTCTTTGAGTATTCGTTCAGGGCATAGTTGATCACCTGCATATCGGGGGAATCAAACGTGAAGGCTGTCAAATATACATCTGGGTCTTTACCAGACGTAGCAATCTTGAGTGCCCACTTACCCTTGATCTCATCCATGATTTCACCGAGGTGTGGGTCAAGTACGGCAACGTCGGCATCATGTTCATCGAAGCATCGCATGGTTATCAGATACTCTTTACAATACTTGATGAAGTTGACGGTAATATCTGACGTGTCGTCATATTTTGTTCTCCTGGCTTTCTGCATCAATCTATTTCCGACCAAAGTGAAAACGATGAATAGCCCAAGAATTACCCCGGTGATTTTATAGGGGCTTAGTAACAGCACTACTGCCGTAATTATAGACACCCACAACGCGTACACAGGGATGGGAATAAGGCAAAGTAGGCATAGTATGCTGAGAATCCACGCTCCTTGTAAAAACAAATAAACGGCAAGACCTACAAGGATGACTACCTTCAAAAGCATGACATCACCTTATGCATCGAATCATGGCGATCAGCCAACCGACGGGTGGCGCCCTCAAACTCGTTTGGGGGCGCTACTATTATTCCCTCATCCCCAAACAAGTTTAGGAATGCCACCCAGAGGTTCAGCTTCACTGACTTATCCGCCGAAACAGTCCCAACAGGCGGTCCAGGTCACTGTCACCGTAGTACTCTATCTCGATACGGCCCTTTTTGCGTCCACGATATATCCTGACCGACGTACCGAACAACTGCTTGAGATACGTCTCGGTCTCCGCGAAGGCCGGGTCAACGCGTCGGCGCGAACGACCGGGCTGTTGCCGACGAGAAGCCTGCCGTTCGACGTCGCGCACGGAGAGAGTCTCGTTGACGACCTTACGAGCCAGGGCCAGCATCTGTGCCTCGCTGCCGGCGGTGAGGATAGCCCGGGCGTGGCCTTCGCTGAGCTTCCCTTCACGAATCATCTGCTTGATCGGCTCCGGCAGACCCAGCAATCGCAGCACGTTGGTAACGGCGGTGCGACTCTTGCCGACTCTTTCAGACAGTTGCTGTTGTGTCAAGCCGCATCGTTCGATCAAAGCCCGGTACGCTGTCGCCATCTCCATCGGGTTGAGATCCTCGCGCTGGAGGTTTTCCACCAACGCCAACTCCAGCATACGGGGCTCGTCCACGTCGTCTTCCATCACCACCGGAACTTCCGTCATACCAGCAAGACGGGCAGCCCGCAAACGTCTCTCGCCGGCGATAATGACGAATCCGGATTCATCGCGCCTGACCAGAAGCGGTTGAATGATCCCATGACGCCGGAAAGATTCCGCCAGTTGCTGCAAGCCGGTTTCGTCGAAATGTCGGCGCGGTTGCAGCGGGTTGGGAGCGATCCGGTCAACCGGCAGCAGTCGGTATCGGCCGGTTTCGTCGGTCGCCTTGTTCTCGCTGGGGATCAACGCCTCAATCCCTTTACCCAGTACGACCTTGCTCATTGCGACACCACCTCCTGTGTGAAGGACATATAGTTCTCGGCCCCGGCCGACAGTATGTCATAAAGTATTATCGGTTTGCCGAACGACGGTGCTTCCGACAAACGCACGTTGCGCGGAATTACCGTGTTGTAAACTTTGCTGTCAAAATGCCGTCGGACTTCGCTGGAGACCTGCCGTGAAAGATTTAAGCGACCATCGAACATGGTCAGCAGGATGCCTTCAATTTCAAGCTCAGGGTTCAGATGCTGCTGTACCAGTTTGATGGTGTTTATCAGTTGTCCCAACCCCTCCAGGGCGTAGTACTCACATTGAATGGGAATGATTACCGAACCGGCGGCCGTGAGCGCGTTTATTGTCAGCAAGCCCAGCGACGGCGGACAATCGACGATAATATAATCGTAGTCGTCAGTAACATCCACCATCGCCGACCGCAGCCGTGTCTCACGCGAGAGCATACTGACCAACTCAACCTCGGCTCCCACCAGTGAGATCGATGAAGGCACCAGGCTGAGGTAATGCAGTTCGGTCGGCAGAACCACCTGCCGGAGAGATGTCGAGCCAATCAGGACTTCATAGATCGACATTACGATTTTATTCTTATCGATGCCCAGACCGCTGGTGGAGTTGGCCTGGGGGTCCAGATCGATCAGGCAAGTACGGTGTTCGGCGGCAGCCAGACAGGAGGCCAGGTTGACGGCAGTGGTAGTTTTACCGACCCCCCCTTTCTGGTTGGCAATGGCAATGATTTTGGCCACAAACACTCCTTGTTACGGTATCCTTTTATGTTTGATCGATTTTACGATGAAGGAAGTAATGTGGCAACAAAAAAAACCGTCTTTACTGATTTTTGCTGATCAGGCTGAAGCTTCCGGATGACTTGCCGTCGGATGTCGTATGATGGAAAACTCTGGCGTATGCTCGAGCCGCTTTGATATCGAAACCGGGCACAGAGTAATATATCAGACATCCTTCCGGAGTGAGAACGGTGAGGACACGTCGCAGCAATTTCGGGGTAAGCTTGACCAGTCTGAGCGTGACCAGGTCATATATCGGCTTCAGTGAGAGGTCTTCGAAATTATCGCTGATTACCGAGGCGTTGAGATCAAGGCCGAACACAATCCTGTGAAGAGCTTTGGCTTTTTTCTGGGTTCTTTCCACCAGCGTGCAAGACGAAATGGCTGGATGCGTCAGCAGGATGGGTATAGCTGGGAAGCCTCCGCCGGAGCCGATATCAAGATAGTTGTCGATTTTGGCAGGAGCGACCTTTTCAAGAGGTAATAACGATTGTGCCGCTAACTTCCTGAGTTCTATAAGACCGGCTTTGCTTGTTTCACGTGAAACAAGATTGATCCGTTGGTTTTCTTGCAGCAACAGTTGGTAGAATTGATCCAGCCTGCCGTGAGGATCATACTTTTCAAGCACCTCAATCGGGTCGCAGATTATCGGATGGTGCTCGTTATTCATCTTTCTGATCTGGTTGTGTCGAGTTCAACCCGCAAGAGCCTTGTACTTTCTTAAATGTACTGAAAGCACCGCCATATCGCCCGGCGTGACTCCTTCGATACGACCGGCCTGACCGAGAGAGGACGGCCGAAATCGCGTAAGTTTTTCTATAGCTTCATGTTTGAGCCCTCGTAGCGATTCAAACTGAAAGTCCTCCGGGATAGTCTCTTTTTCCAGCTTCTTGAATTTCTCAATTTCGCGCTGCTGCTTGTCAATATACCCCTGGTACTTGATGGTGATAGCAGCCCTTTGAAGAGCTTCCCGATCTCTGGTCAGTTCTCCATTAGAACGAGCCAGCAGCGGCAGCACGGAGTCCAGCGGAATCCCCGGTTGCCTGAGCAAATGCTCCAGGTTGATGCTCTCCGCTTTCTTGAATCTGGTCGGAAGATGCTCCAGCGCCGATACCTTGATTCTGGTCTTGCGCAGGAGTTCGATCAACCGGTCAGTCCGCTCCCGCAATTTCTGGAAACTATCGAGTTCTGCTCTCTCGACCAGGCCATACCGAGCAGCGTAGTCGGCCAGGCGGTCGCGGGCGTTGTCCTCACGAAGAGCCAGTCGGTATTCGGCCCGCGAGGTAAACAAGCGGTACGGCTCGGTTGTCGAGCGAGTAGTCAGATCATCGATCATCACACCGATATATGCTTCAGACCGGTCCAGCACCAGCGGGGGCTGTTCCTCGAGATACAGGACGGCGTTTATTCCGGCCATAAGTCCTTGTCCGGCCGCTTCTTCGTAACCCGAGGTGCCGTTGATCTGGCCCGCCAAAAACAACCCCGCCAGCCGCCTGCTTTCAAGCGAGGGCTTTATCTGATATGCGGGGCAGTAGTCATATTCGATAGCATAGCCGGACTGGGTGATTCGTACTTCCTCTAATCCCTCAACCGTGCGTATAGCCTCGGCCTGGATCTCCTCCGGCAAGGCTGTTGCAAACCCGTTGGGGTATATTTCGCTGGTGCCGTTACCTTCCGGCTCAAGAAAAATCTGGTGGCGGTCTTTGTCGGCAAAGCGATGAAACTTGTCCTCTATCGAGGGACAATAACGTGGCCCCACCGACCTGATCTGTCCCGAAAAGATAGGTGATAACTGAAAGTTCCGGGAAATAATCTCCTTAGTCCGCTCGGTAGTATAGGTCAGGTGGCAGACAGCTTGTCGAAACTTCCTTCTCCGACTGCGAAAAGAAAACAAAGGGATCGGCTCTTCCCCCAATTGCTTCCGGCATCGTGACCAATCGATGGTGTCACCGTCAAGTCGTGGTGGGGTACCTGTTTTGAGCCGCCCGACCTCAAACCCCAGGTCCCGCAGAGAGGAGGTGAGTCCGTACGCGCCATCCTCACCCATGCGGCCGGAACGGATCTTCTTCTGTCCGATATGAATAAGTCCGCCGAGGAAAGTCCCGGTGGCCAGAATCACTGCACCCGCTGATATCTCCCGGCCATCCTCCAGCCGAATTCCGGTCAACTTGCCACGATCCCTGATTATCGCCGCTGCCTGACCTTCGATCACCGTTACTGCGCTTTGCTTGGCTACAAAATCAACGACAAAACGATTATACGCAAGCCGGTCTGCCTGGACCCTGGTCGACCATACCGCTGGCCCGCGCGACAGATTGAGCCTGCGAAACTGGATACCGGTCGCATCAGCGGCCATCCCAATCAAACCGCCGAGAGCGTCTATCTCTTTGACCAGATGTGACTTACCGGTGCCGCCCACAGCCGGGTTGCAGGACATCATGGCCAATTTGTCAGCGTTCAATGTCACAATGGCAGCCGTTTTCCCCATTCTGGCAGCCGCCAATGCCGCCTCGACACCGGCATGCCCACCACCGATTACAATTATGTCGAAGTCTTTATACTTCATTCTTTTAGGGAACACATTGGGAAGACGAATGTCAAGCCCCGAGTGGGCTTGAGCTACGGAACTAAATCCACGGGCGTGTGGCCGCTATCTGCGATCGCGGTCTATCAGTCCTCTTCAGTAGATTCTAGAAGAATTACTTCGTTATTCTCGATAGCAATATTCTTGTTGATTTCGAAAGTCTGCCGAATGTTGTAATAATTCAGATTAACAGACGTTTTGACTATTGTTTCCTTTGCACCTTCCAACTTAGATTTTGCAGATAATAAATTGTTTGCAGCATCCACACCGCTGATAATCGCGCCTAGCGTTCCCAAAGCGATCATAACTTCTGTCATTCTTGCCCATATTCTGATCCAATTAGATTTTGGATTCAAAAGTTCATTGATTGTATCAGTTAAGTACTTCAGTATTCTTTCTTTCGATTTTTCCGAAATATTTGATTCTGTTTTAACTAACTCTATTGCTTCCTCTATTAATCTTATAGCAGTTCGTTTATTGGAAATGTCAAATGAAATCAATCCATCAAAATCTAAATACTCATCTTCAACTTTATAGTTTCTTAGGTGCAAACTAATTTTGTTGTACACTACTAGAAAACTCGAATAATAACCTTGATAAATGGCTTTGACGTTCGTTTCTATTTCGTCAGAGGATTCGTATCTGCGGGCAGAATCCTGAAGTTCTCGAGTTTTCTGTTCCAAATCTAAGAAAGTGCCACTTAACTCTTCTCGAATTGGTTCTCCAAATTGCAGGAATTTGACAATCAATCCTTCTAAGTCAGCAATCATTGGAAATCTAAACTTGTTCCTACTAAATTCATCAACGTAGTCTTTTATATAGTAGAATGCTTTCTGAAAATCGTCAAAATCTCGCTCATTCAAAAGAAGAAAATCATCAAAACTGATTTTATCCATGTTTCGCTCCTAATCCAAATTACCTAAAGTGCAATTATTCCAGGTCGTGTGTCCGCGATCATAGATCGCGGCGACGCCGGCTTTGAAACTTCTTAAGTGCATATTGACGTAGGTTTTCTTGGCGCTGTGTTTCTGACTGCGCCAGTGTCTTCTTGGCATGCTCAATATCATCATTCGTTATGGGGGTAGAATCAAGCCGATTAAAAATCTTTGACAAATACTGATTTACGGACTCGAAAGATAAGGCATGTTTGTATCCATTTCGGAATACATAGTGCAACAGTTCTTTACATCCTGTGCCCAATACTCTTTGCTCTATGAATCGCTTGTATATCCATAATACTACATCAATAACCTGAATACCTACGCTGTCATTGGAACTGCTGATACGAAACGTGCTATTAGCAACACATTGGAGCGAGAATGGTTCTTCGCCTGGTAGCGTTATAACGTCTGGTGCTGCTTTTGAGAGAATGTCGTGCCACTCCACCAAAATATCCTGAAATTCGAATTGTCGATCATGTACGATCTCTGTGACTGGCCGATTGAAATAAGATGATATCTCATCGATCCCACGTAGCAGGCTCGGAAATGCGACCATGTTTGGTAAATGTCCTTTACGGATAGCTTTGGAATTAGCGTGCAGATAAATATTTTCAGGATTATTCTGTGCCCAGTCGATGGCCTCATTAATCAGTTGTCTCGATCGTGCATCTGGTAACATGGGAACATTTTGTTTCAGAGTTGAAAGCGCTTGAGAAAATGTTTGGAAAGCCACTTGCTTGTTGCTTTCCAAAATGGCCTTCAGGAACTGTTTCGCTATTTGCTCTGTCAGGATGGCACCGATCTTAAACACCATCAATAACCGGAGCGGGCGGAAATTGTATACGTGCCAAGGAACGGCCATATTCTCGTATGAATCAAATAACGTGTCGACCAGTTTGGACGTCACCAAATAGCTCTTATTCACGCTAGAAATAAAAAAACGCGATTGTGATTTATCTAGAAGGCCGAGCAAGTTTCGGGCTATCAGTTCAATCTTTTTAGGCCCCAGCAAATTAGCATGGATACTGGATTCTCCAATGTTTTGCGATATTCGTCGAATCTCGTCTCCATACGTGGAGTCAAAATCGTCTACAGTAATAAGTGCGGCGGTCATAAACTCGGGTTGACTCTTGTCGAATAGATTACCCCCGGTATTCCCCGATTCATCGACATAACAGTGCATACTTTACTTCCAGTTCCTCTGCGTCTGAAATAACATATGAAGGAAGGTAGAACTTCAGGTTTTTATTACAACCACAATGTGAGGTGTCGCCAGTCGTGATTTGCCGCAAACCCTTTATAACTCCAACTATCCTATTTCCCCACACAGAACTTCGAGAATATGCGGTCCAGAATATCTTCAGTATACACCTTGCCTGTTATCTCGTCAATAGCATTGACCGCCTGTCGCAGTTCAAAGGCAGTTATCTCCGGCGTCTCACCGGCTTTTATCAACAACCGGGTTCGTCGCAGGCTGCGCAGGGATGAGTTCAGCTTCTGCCGATGGCGGGCGGATGTCACAGTGATTCCAGAAGTGAGGTCCGGCATCCGAGCATCGATATTGGCTGTCAACTGTTGTTTGAGTTTGCTGGTTCCCTTGCCCGTCAGGCAGGAGATCGGCGCAATGTCTATCTGTTCAGCTGCTTTGATCTTCTTAAGGTAGTCGGGAACCAGGTCTATCTTGTTACCTGCCAATATCTTCGTTTTCTGGTGCAACAACTCCAGGTCAGTTTTCAATTCCGAAAGCCATTTCTTTCGGTTCAAGTCGATCACCCAGATCACCAGGTCGGCCCCTGAGATTATTTTCATGGCCGATTCCTGCCCGGCTTTTTCAATCTTACCGGCTCCGCTTCTGAGACCGGCGGTATCCACAAGCTTTACGGCAAATCCACCAAGGTCAATCCACTCGGACAGGTAGTCTCTTGTCGTGCCGGGCGTAGGCATGACCAGGGCGCGCTCCTGCTTGAGTAACAGGTTAAACAGCGACGACTTACCGGCGTTGGATCGCCCGGCAATAGCTACTGTGTACCCCTCCCGGATAATTCTGCCCCCGGTGTAGGAATCAACCAGGGACTTGACACCGGCAATTACTGTCTCGATAGATTTGACCATTCGTGCCATTGTTTTGATATCCAGGTCCTCTTCCGGGAAATCGATTGAGGCCTCGATTTCTGAAATCAGTTCGATCATCTGGTTTCGGAGCATGGTGATATGCTCCGTGTATGCTCCCAACAGATGTTCCCTGGCCGCCCGGAAAGAAGAATCCGTGTTGGCCTCTATGATTTCCGCCACTGCTTCCGCATGGGACAGGTCGATTCTCCCTGAAAGAAACGCCATTTTGGTGAATTCCCCCGGTTCGGCAGCCCGTGCGCCCGAGGCCAACAGTTCGTTCAGGATAATCCGGGGCAGGTGCCGGCCGCCGTGGCAGAAAATCTCCACCTGGTCCTGACCGGTGTAGGAGCGACCTTGCGGCATGTAGACGGCGGTAACTTCGTCAATCACGCCACCGTTACAGCCCATGAAGTGTCCGTAGCGCAACAAGAAAGGTGAAGGGTGTGAGTCTTTTGCTGCCGAACGGAAATGTTTGCTCAACAGTGACAGGCTGCGGCTGCCAGCCAGGCGCACGGCCGCCAGACCGCCGGTACCGGGTGGGGTGATGATAGCGGCTATGGTGTCGCTATGATTATCCTTTTTTTTTTCGTCATCTGTCTCAGGCCATTTTAACCTGCTCATTCTTCTTTTTCTTCCGCTTGAACAGCAGGTAATCCAGCAGCGCGAACACTGAGAAACAGGTCCAGTACAGTACCAGCCCGGCCGGGAACTTGTACAGCAGCCAGCCCATGAAGAACGGGAATATGTACATGAACATTTTGTTCTGCTGCGTCGTGCTGGCCATAGTGAAGCGTTGTGATATGAACTGTGTGCCGACCATTAACACCACCAGGACAATGTAAGGATCAGTCAGGCTGGCGGCGCCGCGCGACAGGTCATTGATGAACCAGATAAAGGGGGCATCTCGCAGCAGGATGGTGGAACGAAACACGGAGAAGAGAGCAAAAAACAGCGGCATCTGCGGCAGCATGGGTAGGCAGCCGGACATGGGGTTAACGCCGTGGGCCTTGTAAAGCTTCATCATCTCGGCGTTAAGAGCCTTGGGATTCTTCTTGTGCTTCTTTTTCAGCTCCTCCATCTTCGGCTGCAGTTCTTTCATCGCATTCATCGACTGGAATGACTTCATCGACAACGGCAGCGTGATCAGCTTGACCAGCATAGCAAACAGGATAATCACCACCCCGTAGTTCGGTGTCAATTCGTACATCCGTGGCAACAACCAGATAATCCCCAGGGCAAACGGTTTAATCAACCAGCCGATAACCGGATAGGTGCCGATGCCGAGCATGTCCTCCAGGTCAACGTGGTACTTCGACATGAGGGTATAGTCCAGTGGTCCCACGAAGACGGCAAACGAATCACTCACATCGATGACGCTGGAAAACTCCATGCTTATGCCGGCGGTGATGCGTCGCTGTTCGATACGACCGTCCGGTGTGGTAACCTGGCGCTTCTCGCCCTGGGCGACCACGCCGACGCCGATACGGTTCTGGGGAATCAAGACCGCCGCAAAATATTTCGATCTGACCCCGGCCCAGGAAGTGTAACCTTCAACCGACTGATTGAGACGGTCATCCTCGTAATCATCCAGGGTAACCCGGGAACCTCCCTGCATCGCCAGCGCTTCCATAGCCTCGTAATCGTGGTCAGCCTGCGGTTCGGTAACTCCCAACGGCGTGTTCCAGATCAACCGGTACTGGCGCTCGAAGCCGAGCCGGGAGGCGTTGGTCGTTTCCAATATAAGATCGAAATGATATTCGTCCGGATAAAAGCGGTACTTCCTGACAATCATGCCCAGCTCGGCGGTTCCGTAAGTGTAAACGAGTTCCAATGGCCCGCCGGTGGCATCAAAGGTACCCGCTTCATGGTCGCATGAAAAGCTAACCTGCGATGTGGAGAATGTCCCGCCGGCAAAAGTGGCTTCCGGTGTGGCCTGCTGTGATTCGGGGAGCATCTGTATCGGCCGACCATCACGATAGGCATACTCCGCCAGTTCCAGAGATCGTAGCCCACCGCCGAAGCTGGTCAACACTGCCGTAAACATGTTGGTTCTGACAATGATAGTATCGTCGGCCAGATTTTCGGTTGCAATCGTGTCGATCGAAGTTGTGGCGACCTCCGGCGGCTGATCCGCCGTCTCCCATACGGAATCAACGGACGGCTGTTGCCATGTCTCGGGAGCCGCGGAGTCTGCCGTCGCAACTGATTTTTCACCGGTGGCCTGATCAGGTTCGGCGGGCTCGTAGATACCCAGGAACTCCATGATCGGAAAGTAAAACAGGATCAGCAGCCCCAGGATAATAATGAGCGGGAGTGTTTTTTTGTCTATCATATGTTTTGTTTATCCAACAGTATTCTAATCAGTTAACATTGTTTTCTGGTTAAGGTCAGTCCCCGGAACCGGGTCATAGCCGCCGGCGTGCCACGGGTGGCATCGGAACACACGCCGCACTGCCATTATGCTCCCTCGCCATGCTCCGTATCTGCGTAACGCCTGCTCCGCATATTCCGAACAGGTGGGATCGTAGCGGCAACTACCACTCAGCAGTGGTCCCAGAGTAAAGCGATATAGATAGATCACGAATATCAACGGATACGCCAGAAACGGTGTACTATGGCCGCTCGCAGCCCAATCGCTCGAACAGCAGAGCAAGTTCGGCGTTGATTTCTGTGAAGGCTGGCTGTTTGGTTGAGACATACGGCAAGATACCTATTATGACCGGCTGCTTAAGCAGCCGCCGGTTAAGGCGGACTGCTTCCCGGTAGAGTCTCTTAAGGTGGTTTCTATAGACCGCCGAGCCGTGTTTCTTGGAGAGGAAAACCCCGAACTTAAATGAATCACCGATCTCCCATATCAGTGAGCAGTACTTCCCGCGCACCCTGGAGCCGTTTCTGAAAAGCCTTCGGATTTGCGCCTGGCTTTTCAGGCTCAACTTGCGGGGGAGGCTATTTCTTACGGCCAACTCGCACCGTCAGGCGTTTACGACCTTTGGCGCGGCGACGGCTAAGCACTCGGCGACCGGCCTTGGTGCTCATGCGGCTCCGGAAACCGTGGTCGTTAAGCTTCTTCCGGTTCGATGGTTGAAATGTTCTTTTCATTTTTCAGTCTCGTTTCAAAAAATCCGAGCCTCAAATATAAGTATATCGTCACATTAGTCAAGAGAATAAATAGGGTTGTCAAGGCAAAATAGAAATGTCCTGTTTTGTTATTTGAGTCATGTTCTTTCCTGCCATAGATTTCAAATTCAGCGACCTCCTCCAGGGATGATTCATGGCCGGGATATGGGGTTTTCTCGACCCCCGTTTGCTCCTGGACGGAGTCACCTTTTTCGGTTTTTCTAATATCTCTCGGTACTTCAGACTGACCCCACCACAGCCAAAATATCGAGCAACGCGTTCAAGAAAGAGATTTTGAGCCGCGAGACAGCTTTCGTGATGATGTGATTCAGATGATTCAACAAGGTCTATTGGACTCTCCACGCACGCCCAGAGATATAAAAAAGATGTTTATTGAATCAACCCAGACAGGGAACCCAAACTAACCCATTTCTCCTTTCTTTGCTTGGCCGTCGTCTCCCCGTTTTAGCGGGCATTCCTGCCAGTGACGCCATCAATACGGGTAGAATATGAAAAACAGCAGCGACATTCCTCCCAGAACCCACAAACCCGGGCGAATCTCACGCGCTCGGCCGGCCAGCAGTTTTAGTAGAGGGTATGTCACAAAACCGGCGGTCATGCCGATGCCGAGATTGTAAGTGAAACTCATCAGCGTGATGATACAGAACACCGGCACCACCTCGGTCAGATCGTCGAATTTGACGTGGGCAATCGGCGATAACATCAACATGCCGACCACCATTAATGCCGGCCCGTAGGCGCAGGATGGTATCGCTGCTATGAACGGCGCCACAAACAAAGCCAGCAGAAACAAAATAGCGGTGAACACCGACGTCAGACCCGTTCGGCCGCCGGCCTCGATGCCGGTGGCTGATTCCAGGTAGGTGCCGGAGGTAGTGGTCCCCAGCAGGGCGGCGACGATTGTCGAGATTGAATCGCACAGCATCGGTTTTTCTACCTCGGGGAGGTTGCCGTTCTCGTCAAGAAGGTTGGCTTTATACGACAGACCGATCAGGGTACCGGTGGTATCGACAAAGTCCATGATCAGGATGGTCAGGATAACGGCAAAAAATCCCCAGTGCAGAGCGCCAAAGATGTCCAGTTGGCAAAAAATCGGTCCTAAACTTGGCGGCAGACTAACCCATTCCTGCGGCAGTTGAGCGATTCCGGTCAGGAAGGCAGCCAGTGTGACGGCGAGGATTCCGATAAAGATAGCTCCTTTGACTTTGCGGATCATCAGGTAACTGATCAGTAGAAAGCCGGCGATTGCCAGCACCACCGACCCTTCGTGAAAATCGCCCACGTGGACCGGAGCACCGGCCACGCCCACGGTGACGATACCGGAAGCGTTAAGACCGATGAAAGTCAGGAACAATCCCATACCGACGGCAAACCCGATCTTGAGACCCTCCGGGATGGCGTTGGCCAGCCAACTGCGAATCTTCAGAACGGTGATCAGTGTAAACAGCACGCCACTGATGAAAATCGCCCCCAGTGCCGTCTGCCAACTGTAACCTAACACTCCCACCACCGTGTATGCAATGAAAGCGTTCTCGACCATGTAGGGTGCGATTGCGAAGGGCCGGTTGGCGTAGATTCCCATCGCCAGGGTACCGAAAAAAGCACTCAGTATGGTGGCCACCATCGACGGTCCGAAAGGAATCCCGGCCGCCTCGAGGATTTTGGGATTGACGATAATGATGTAGGCCATAGTAACAAAGGTCGTGGCCCCGGCAATGGCTTCCTGGCGAACCGATGACCCCAGTTCGTCGAGCTTGAAGTATTCTTTCAACATAATTCCATTATCCCTGCCTGACAGTCGATGGGAGACTCGCTGGTTTGAACTGGACTACCACCACACCTGCCGACCGTTCTCGAGTGTGAAGATTCGCTCCTCCTTTCTGGACTTGTCGGCCACCAGCCAGTACAGACCGCCATCAGGTACATCGCGCCACTGCAGCGGCTTTTCCCCGGCTATCATAGTGCCCAGCGATTGCCAGCCATCATTGAAGAAAAACAACTCATACTCGGTCCCCACCGGCAAATGCATCGTCATCGCCGTCCCGCTATCGCCCGCACACGACTGCAGATCGGTGGCGGTCAGATTTACTGTCGCCGTTCGCAGTGTATCTGCCGGCAGGGTCGTGGTGTGGCCGTCCGGTCCCAGTATGAATGGTGCCGCGAAAGGGACCAGCTTTTCATCGAGATAAAGAGTCGGCAGGTAGACGATGTCGGTGCCCATATCGGAAAATGTTACCTGCCCGTCATTGATCTGTCCCCAGTGAATCGCTCGCCACTCTCCCGAATTGAACACGGCCAGATAGGCAAAACGCCGGCCGGAGGCAGCCGCACCGTCGCAAGCGATAGTGACGTCGCTGACGTCGACATAGTCGGCAGTAACGTCGCTATAGCTCCTGCCTCCCAGCCAGGGGGGAACGTCTTCATCTTCGTTCTTAAGAAAGGCCAGGTTGCCCGGCTGCTGAGCAAACATTTTGCGATATACCTTGGCGGCACGATGTTTCAGCCGGTACTCACCGGGGTTGGCACCGGCGCCCATAAACGGTATGGCTCGACCGTCCGGTGCCAGGATGGCATTCCAGGCATGGTTGTTGCCGGTATTGGCCCAGGCGGGAGTGTAATCGCTGGTGACGGCCAGCCCGTTGGCCCTCATGGCATACATGGTCAGGTTGGTCATATCCTCACAGCGCCCCATCCGATTGGTCACCATTTCACTCAGGCCCTGGTCGGTAGGATGGCGGTAGAACCGCTCATCGAACTTGAACCAGGACTTGATTTCGCTGTTTATCAACTGAGCGGCTTCGATAGGATCGTGCGGGTTTTGCATCTGCCGTTCGAGTCCTTCGTAGCGCTGCCAGCAGACCTGACGCCAGGATTGAAGCGGCTCGCCGCTGCCGCGATACGGCAGAACGTAGGCGCAAAAATCATCAAATGACAGATGGCGGCTCCATGGTTTCTCATGCCAGGCTTTAAGCGCCCAGGTGATATTCTCGATGAGGTACTGTGAGGTGATGATGTCGATATCCATTATCGAATCTTTTTTCTCAAAATCGAGTTCACCTCGCCGGCTTTCGATATCATCCAGAGCCTTGATCAATGTCTGATAATCAGGGTAGTCCAGAATATCCAGAGAGATTTCGGAGTGGCTGCTATCATAGAGAGCATACACCGTATAGCGGTGTCCCTCCAGGTTGCCGATCAGATATTGAGCAGAGGCCAGCCCCACCGAATCGCCTCGCTGTTGAAAATAGGTCAGGGTTTTCTGAAGTTCATCCCGGTTGTCTCCTGCCCTTTCAAGCACTTTTTTAATTTCCGACGGGTACTCCGCAGAGTAGGTCTGAACGCAGGCGGCACTGAATATTACCGCCAGAAGCAGCAGAACGGACGCTATTTGCTTTCGATTTGCCATCAGGAACTCCGGTTGTCGGTTAATGGTTACTCAATATAGGACAACGAATTGGGTAATTCAACAGGGAAATTGCCCTGACCGGCTGAGACCGGTTCTGACCCGGCCCGGTCATTAAACTAAACACCACCGGTCGATGATGCGTTTATAATATACTGGTGGGCTGGGTGATGCTGTGGTCTGCCCGGTTCCTCGTGTCGGCCAGACAGTGGCGCTGTCCGGGTTGCCTTGACCGGGGGAGGTTGGCGTAATTGTGGCGAACAGTTGCAGAAACAGGTGAGGTCTCTGTGAGTCGTTTTTGGCGGTGGCTGAGGTATTCGGCGAGCCTGGGGTTCTTGTTGTACCTGGTATCGTGCAGCGGAGACATCAATGTTACCACCGCTCCGGAAGTTGTATGGACCGACCCCTCCGGCGGTGCTCAGAATGTCTCGCTCACCACGCCCATCCGGGTCGGTTTCTCAAGAGTCATGGACCCGGCTACTATTACCGTGACCACATTCAAAATCGACAACGGCGCCTACGGGGTGGTGGAACAGTTAGGGACGACGGCCACTTTCACACCGATCAAAAGATTCAAGCTGAACACGGCCTATACCGTCACGATTACCACCGGAGTACGTGACCGGGATGGGAATCCGCTGGAAATGGCCCATGTCTGGCAGTTCCATACGGTACCGCCGCCCCCGGCCGTGAGCCGTTTCGTTCCTGACAGCGGCCGCGCCGGTTCCATCATTACGATCTACGGTGTCAATTTTTCAGACAATCCGGTGGGCAACAGTGTCCGCTTTAATGGTGTCCAGGCGACGATTATCTCAGCAGCTCCCACGGAGATCAGGGCCGAGGTGCCCGTTGGTGCCGCCACCGGACCGGTGACCGTGGCTACCGCCGGGGGACGCGCCGTTTCGGGAATCTTCAATGTGATCCGGCCCGGTGAGATATGGGAAACGGCGTCATCCGGCGTCATCAGTTCGCTGGCCGGTGTGACCTGGACGGGTTCGCGGTTTGTTGCCGTTGGTGTCGCCGGCACTATCCTGACGTCGCCGGATGGCGTCACGTGGACGCCACGGGTATCCGGGACTCTTGATGGCCTGAATGATGTTTCCTGGTCGGGCGATCGGGTGGTAGCCGTTGGCGATGTCGGCGAGGTTCTTTCCTCCCTGGACGGCATCGAATGGGAACGAAGTGAGTCACCGACGCGTTCTTCTCTGTTTGCGGTAACCTGGACCGGTAATGTATTCCTGGCGGTTGGGGCTGATGGTGCCATTCTGGCCTCGCAACTGGGACGGGAATGGGTATCCCTGTATTCGCAAACTTACAACTGGCTGTACGACGTGGCTACCGAGGGTAATTTGCTGGCGGTCTGTGGACACTCCGGTGTTATCCGTACGTCCCGCGACGGTATTATGTGGGTCCCGCGTGAGTCCGGCACCACGGCCACTCTGCTGGCGATGACGGCAACTGAAGCCGGCCTGACGGTAGTCGGGCATAACGGCACCATTCTGACATCGCCGGATGGCCGGGTTTGGGTGGCGCGCCAGTCACAAACATCCAGCCACCTGGGCGGTCTGGCCTGGTCGGGGGAGATGTTTGCAGCCGTTGGGCTTGGCGGAGTCGTGCTGACGTCGCCTGAAGGAATCAACTGGACGGCTCGCCTTTCGCCTGCCACCGCCGATCTGACCGCTCTGGCCTGGTCCGGGGCCATGTTTGTGGCGGTCGGCTACCACGGCGCCATTATCTTTTCTTATTGAACCAACAAGCAACCCGATATCGAATTTCAGTTGAACCAGGTTAACACTCAAGCTATATTCGGACGGTAGCGATTTGTGATTTGTTGCAGCCCGGTGCCGCAGCCGAAACTTCGGCACCGCGCAGAAGGAGATTTTTTTATGTCCCCCACCAGACGATTATTGACCGGGTTGGCCGTGCTCGTTTTGTTACTGATGATCGGTTCATGCGATAGTGATGAGACTACCGAACCGACCGTTGTTGAGGCTGGAGATTACTGGTATCTCAGCGCCACCGGCACCAGTGCCTATCTGTTTAGCGTGGCTTATTCCGGTGAACGTTATGTGTGCGTGGGAGAAGGCGGAGTCATTCTGACCTCGCCCGACGGCACGGTCTGGACGATGCGAGCCTCACCGACTACCGAGGACCTGCTGGGAATTACCTGGGCCGATTCATTATTTGTCGCTGTCGGCGACGGCGGGACTATTATCACTTCACCAGATGGCCTCACCTTCTCGGAAGTATCATCGCCGACCTCCAGGTGGCTGTATCGTATCGCCGCTTCTGAAGACGGGTTGGTGGCGGTGGGCCAGGGCGGAACAATTATTACATCCGCCGATGGCCTGATCTGGGATTCCGTGATTACGGTCCGGGACACTTTTGTTTTTGGAGACGTCACGGTGGACACGGCCATCAACTCCAATCTCTACGGTGTCACCTGGGCTGACAGCCATTTTGTGATAGTCGGCGGTGGTGTGGCGCTGCAGTCACCTGACGGTGAGAGTTTCAGCGTCGTCAACTCCGACCTGGGGCGCTACTTCTATGGTGTCGTCCGGTCGGACACCCAATATGTCATCGCCGGGCAGGATGGGTATATCCTCAAATCTCTCGATCTGAGCCTGCCGGATTCGATCCGCTGGAAGAAACAGATGTTCGGCCTGCGTATCAACTTTCTTGATGCTGCCGCGACTGATTCACAGTTCGTGGTGGTTGGCGAGAACGGTGCTATCGTGTCCTCACCCGACGGCGAAACCTGGACCTGGAGCGACTCTCCGTATCCCTTCCACCTGCGCGGTGTGGAATGGACCGACGATCATTTCACTGCCGTAGGGCTGGAGGGAACGATCCTCACATCGCCCGATGGCCGCGTGTGGACCCGTTGGCCCTCCGGGCCGACGACTATGCTCTACGATGCCACGGCTTCCGATTCGTTGCTGGTGGCGGTCGGAGACAGCGGTACTATCATGACCTCGGCCGATGGCTCCGTCTGGACCCGGCAAACGCCGGTCACCAGTGATTCACTGATGGGGGTAGCTTGCTCTTCAGATCGCTACCTGGCGGTGAGTGCCGGTGGTTTAATTGTTTCCTCGCTCGACGGGGTGGCCTGGACGGTCGTCAATTCCCTGGTCGGCGGCCAGTTGAACGATATTGTCTGGTCGGGATCAGAATTTATGGCGGTGGGGAGACAGGGCACGGTGATCACTTCCGCCGACGGTATTACTTTCGACAGCGCCAACACCGGCACGTCGTTAACCCTCTATGATATTGTCTGGTCCGACTCACAATTTGTGGCCGTCGGTGCTGACGGTATTATCATGACTTCTCCCGACGGTGACATTTGGACAGAGTGGGACAGGCCGACCGTTCTGCCCGATTTGCACGGTGTGGCGGCGGCTCCCGGTAAGCTGGTGGCGGTCGGTGACAGCGGCACGGTGCGTCTTTCCATCGACCAGGGAATGGACTGGAGCCTGCAGGCGGTGCCCACGGCAGATAACCTCCGGGCGGTCACCTGGTCCGGCAGCAGATTTGTGGCGGTAGGAATGCTGGGAACGGTTCTGGTGTCGTCCGACGGCATAAACTGGGTGGTGAAAACATCGGCGGTGACTGTCAGACTGAATGATGTCATCTGGGCCTCCGATCGGTTCCTGGCTGTCGGTGCCGGCAACGTTATTCTCGTCTCTCAGTAGCGACTTATTATTATGACTCGGATGCTAATGATAATCCTGCTGTTGCTATGGTCGGGCAGTGATGCGCCCGTGTTCGGTGTCGAAACCGAATCGTCGACCACCGTCAGGGATACTCTGGTCGTAGCCGATGACGGCCGCCCGCCGTACGTCATTAGTATTGGGCACAGAAAGATTTCACAGGGAACGATCGAGGATACCATTGGTGTCCGGCTCAAATCGGGCAGCCGGGAACTGGCTGCCTTTGACCTGAAGCTGGCTTTAGACAGCCGCCTGATCAATATCGATACGGTACTGCCGGGAGAGATTCCCGATTCCTGTGGCTGGGAGCTTTTCCATGCCCGTCGTCTTGAGAATATCCCCGACACTGACTTTCCGCAACAGGTCTGGAGGATCGTGGCGCTGGCTCGGATGAGCCTCTCAGGTGACGGACCGCACTGTTTTGGTCTCGACCGGGATGCCTCCCTGGTGAGGTTGGTGATATCCAGTCCGCCTCTGGCGCTGGTGCCCGATACCGTCATAGAGATTTTCTTTTTCTGGGAAAACTGCTCCGATAACACCGTCGCCGGCCCGGAAGGTGATACGCTGGCCGTCTCGGCCGCTGTCTTTGATAATCACGACGGCAGCCATCAGGAGGAATTGGCGGATTTTCCCTGCCGCACCGGAGCACCCCAACGTTGTATCGACCCCGCCGCTCGCAACCAGCCCCGACGCTGGATCAATTTCCACAATGGCGCCGTTGAATTTCGATTCGACTTTGACCAAAGCGGAATTGATACATCCGACACGACCGATCGTTAGGGGGGTGTTGAAAAACGTTAAATGGAAGATATGAATGTTACTCCCTCGCTTATTCTGTCATTCATGCGAAAGCAACCCACAAGCGGGACTTAACCCACAAGTGGTCTTATTGATAGCACGTTATTAGATAAAGGCGGCTTGCCGCCGGATCCCCGCCTTCGCGGGGATGACATGTGTGTTGGCAATTGAGCATGATAGAGCACTTATTCAACAACCTGTCAGACGGTCCCAGGGACCGATAAGATCACACGCTGTCGCTTTTTTCACTTGCACCGTGTCAATCGCTCCGATTACTTGTCGTTATGCCTCGTCGTGTCAGACAGTCCCGGTCTCTGCTGACTCCTCTGGCGGAGAACCTGGTGCGCCGGTTCGCCTCGACGAACACCCGACTGCGACGTCAGGTAGTCAGGTATGCTTTCTGGATACTGGGGTTGTTGTTCGGTTACTCGCTGATGGTCGGTGCCTACAGCCTGCCGCGAATTGTCCGCCTGGAACTTGAGAGGAGATCGTTGATAACGGCCAACCGCCAACTGACGATTGAGCTCGTTGACGCCCATCGCATAAAAAGAATGCTTCAGCACGATCCCGGCTACCTGGAGTATGTCGCCCGCACCCGGTATCGGATGGCTCGACCCGGCGAAACAATATATCGATACCGCGGCCAGTAAGACCATGGCTCTGCAAAAGACCGAGGCGGTCATCCTGAGGTCCGTCAACTACTCGGAATCATCACGCATGGTGGAAGTGTTCAGTCGTCACCACGGCAAAATGTCTCTGGTCGATAAGGGGGGGCGACGACTGGCTTCCAAAAGAGGTCGCCTGGTGCCGTTTGCCCGACTGGAGATCACTTACTACAAATCCCGCGCTGCCTCGGCCGGATACATCTCAGATTCAGAACTGCTGGAATATTTTGGTTTCGAAAAGGAAGGCACTATGGGGCGCCTGGCCTATGCCTCGGCCGCCTGCGAACTGCTGCATCACCTGCTCTCCGAAGATCAGCCCCAGCCATCTTTGTATGATTTCTTTATAGTTTTTTTGAAACTTACCGAGGCAGCCGACAAGAACTCGCTGCCGCCGTTGTTCCTGGCCTTTTTTCTGCAATTGCTGGTGCATTTGGGGTACGGCCCCGCCGTGGCCAACTGCGTGGGATGTGGTCGATCTGCGGCGACCGCCGGTGAGGGAAACCGACAGTTACTGTTCTGTTCGCAACGTGGCGGTTTTGTCTGCGACACTTGCCAAAACCCCGGTGACGACTATATTGCCCTTCCCGGTGAGGCTATGTCGCGCCTGGCGGTGTTGCAACAGACGTCGCTTGGCCAGGCGGCTGCCATGCCGATGGGTTACAATGAGGTAAGCTACCTTCTGGAGATACTGGTCAAGTTCATAAACTACCAGACCGGTACGGTTTCCCGTTTGAAGTCGCTGGAGTTTCTTCAGAAACTTAGAGACCACGTCCGGAAGCATGAAAAAGGAAACACTCAGACATGAGCGCCAAGAAAAGCTCCAACGATCTCATGGACAAACTCGTCTCGCTGTGTAAACGGCGCGGGTACGTCTTTCCATCTTCCGAAATCTATGGCGGTCTCAACTCCTGCTGGGACTACGGTCCTTTGGGCGCCGAATTAAAACGCAACCTGAAGAACTTCTGGTGGGACGCCATGACCAACCGGCGGGACGACATCGAGGGACTGGATGCCGCCATTTTGATGCATCCCCAGGTGTGGCATACCTC
>SDBU01001656.1_pt1 | contig 31090 bp, 32 predicted proteins | sample 2277071 | NCBI WGS metagenome assembly SDBU01 (sample SAMN10397929, study PRJNA504765) | marine sediment metagenome | isolation source: marine sediment core GS08_GC12, 126 cmbsf | place: Arctic Ocean: Gakkel Ridge, Loki's castle | collected 2008 | reverse complement strand
ATGGCTCTTGAAACGGAGATCTTCAAGGAGAATGCCTTTTCGGAAAAATTAATGAAGAAATTAATATTGAAAAATACTTTCTTTTTAAAGTTAGAAAACAACAAATTAGTAAATTATTTAATTGGATTCATAATTGTCATAAAAGATCAGATTGATAGGGCTAATATAATCAATCTTCTTATACACACAAATTTTCAATATAAAGGACTAGGAACTCTTCTTTTAGAAAATGTCATAAACAAGATTAAGCAATTAAAAGAAATAAGGAAAGTAGTGCTCAATGTGCAAGAAAGCAATTTGGGGGCAATTAATTTATATAAAAAATTTAATTTCAAAATGAATCCTAAAATTATTAAAAATTACTATCAATCGGGTGAAAATGCTTTTCTAATGGAATTATATATATAATTTTTTTTCATTTTCAAAAGTAGTATAATTATTACTTAGAGTAGGATTTTCAGTATATTAAATAAGACTCTCTATAAACTAAAACTTATAAATAAATTCTATTATAATATGTGTAAATATCTAAATTTATTATTTCAACTAAATTTAAATAAAAGGTGCTGTAAAAAGTGGCTCCAGTAGATAAAGAAATGCATGAAGAGATTAAGAAAGGAGTATCCCTTAGCAAAGTTTCTGATGAAGAAGTTAAAAAAAGGGAAGAAGAGAAACAGAAACGCATAGAAGAACTTGAAAAAGTTAAAGCTGCGATAGGGGATAAATAAAAAGTTCTTCAACTTTAAAATAGTTAATTTTACTTTTTTTATTTTTACTTTGGATTTTTTTTGGAATCAAACTTTTCTTTTAAGATGTATTAGTTTAAAATAGAGATTTTGTAGAACTAAGGTAATCTATTTGAAAATTATTGAAATTAATCGAAAGCAAGAAGAAATCACCGTTAAGATCGAAAGTCTGAATGATTTATGGTCTCTTTACAATGTCATTAGTATAGGTGATATCGTTTCGGCTAGAACTCAGAGAAGAGTTGTGTTTAAAGAAGGAACAAAAGGTGAACGTAAACAAATGAAATTAAAACTGAAGGTAGAAAATGTTACGTTTCATGAGTTTTCAAACAGATTAAGAGTTAAGGGAAAGATACTTGAAGGGCCTGAAGATTTTGTGAGTTTTGGTACATACCACACTTTTAATTTGGAAGTTTTGCAAAAGGTTACTATATTTAAAGAAAAGTGGCTAAATAGTGAAATTAAAAGAATAAAATATGCTTCCAAATTCGAATCAAATTATAAGATGATGATAGTCGCAATAGAAACAGGATTAGCGACAATAGCACTTATAACAAATTTCAGCCATCAAAGGATTGCTACAATTAAAAATCATATTCCAGGCAAAAGATACAAACAAACTTATCGTAATAAAGCATTAAATGATTTTTATGAGTCTATTATGAAAGTTTTAGAAGAAAATTTGAAAGAGTTTGAAATAAATTTAATCATTTTTTCTGGTCCAGGTAATTCCAAAAATGTTTTTGAGGAATATTTCAAAAAAAAGTATATAAAATCAGGTTTGACAACCAAAATTAGGCTTTGTCAAGCAAGTTCTGGAACTGAAAGTGCAATTATAGAAACTTTAAAATCTAAGGAATTGGCGAAATTAAAAAAAGACGTCAAGATCCTTCAAGAAGCTGATATGATTGAAAAAATTATGACTCAATTCGCTGAAGATGCTGATTTAATTGTTATAGGTATGGATGAGGTTTCTAATGCATCAGAAAAGGGAGCAATAAAGCAACTTTTAATAGCAGATGTGATGATTAGAGGTACCTCGAAAGATTTTAAATTAAAAATTGAAGATATAATAACAAAGGTTGAAAATTCTGGGGGAGAAATATATATTATGAGTACTGAAACCCTTGCAGGGGAACATTTAGTAAATCTGGGATCGATAGTCGGAATTTTACAATACAAATTTTAAATTTTTAACATGATGGATACAAATATCATTATAAATAGAAAATCTGGAATTCCTCTTTATGGAGTAGATTTTATAGGAGTTATTGATCGGAGTACTAATATTATAGAACTTAAACCATCAACATTATGCAATCTCAAGTGTAAATACTGCTTTGTGAGTGCTGGAGACTATTTGAACAACTTTGTAGTTGACTTAAGCTATTTACTTGAGAAAGTGGATGAATTAATTGAGATCAAGGGAAGACACAATATTGAAATTCATTTAGCCCCCTATGGGGAAATTTTGCTTTATCCTAAGTTAATTGAATTAATTGAAGAATTATGGAAGAGAGAGGGTGTCGAGACAGTTTCAATGCAAACTAATGGACTACTCCTTAATCGGAAAATCATTAAACAATTAGAAAAGGTTAATTTAACACGTATAAATATTAGCTTAAATTCTTTAGATCAAGGGAAAGCTAACTATTTATGTAATTCTAAAAACTACAACATGAAAAATCTACTTATAAATATAAAGTCTTTATTAAAATCTACAATAGATGTTTTGATCGCCCCTGTGTGGTTTCCAGGAGAAAATTATCAAGATATTGAAGATGTCATTAAATTCGTTATTAATTTGAGGACTCAGGGACATTCTGAAAAGAAAATTCAAATTGGGATTCAAAAATATTTAATCTATAAAACAGGCAGAAAATTAAAAAAAATTAGACCAAAAAGTTGGGATTATTTTTACAAGCAACTGTCAAGCTTAGAAAAAAAATTTAACATCAAACTTAAACTCGGACCTAATGATTTTAATATTCATAAACGTATGAAAATTGTTTCTCCAGACGTTAGAAAAGGTGATATTGTGAAAGTCGTCGTTGTGTCTAAAGGACGATGGGAATATGAATATATTGCTAAATTTAACGATAATTTCGGAACAAAATTGCTGGTAAATAAACAATTAATCCGTTCTGAAAAAATCATTGGAAGGGAGATAAAAGTAAAAATCTTAAAAGTAAACTTGAAAGATAATATATTAACCGCAGTATTCCCAATATAAACTTAAATACTAAAAAAATTATATATTTAAAATAAATAATTAATATCAGAACAGAATTCTGAAATTTTAAAAATTTTCAAGAGTATTGATTAAAATGAGTCCAATTATAACTCATGAAGATGAATTAGAACTTGCGAAAATGGAAAAAGAGATAGTTTCACAATTAAAAAAATTAGCAAAAGCTCAAAGCACCCTTATTAGTTCTCAAAAGAAGTATGCAGAAAATATCTCAAAAGTGACTAATACTAGAGAAATGCTTAACAGATCTTTCAGAGATGTATTGAAACAAATGGAAACTCTAGTTAGAGAACGTCGATCCAACATTAAAGATGAGGAAGTCCAACTATATAAAGATATTATTGGAAAAAATGATGGATATATTAAAGCAAATGGTATATATTTAAACTCAATAAAAGATTTAGCTGTTCAAAAGGAATACTTAGTAGCCAAAAAGAAGGAGTTTGTAGAAGCTTTATCTGATGTCGCAAATAGAAGATCTATTGTAATCAAAAAAGCTTTAGATGTTGAGAAGGTTAAGAACAAACTAATTGATGGTGATAAATTAAATATTATAGATCAAGAATTAAATGATGTTCAAAGAGATTTTGATCGAGCCCGTGATATATTACTTAAAAAAATCCATCAATTTGAAGAGGTCCGAGATGAAACAGATACTCTTTGGCTTAAACTAAAAGATTCTGTTACAGAGTTAAGCTAAAAGTAACAATAACTCCCTTTTTTATATTTTTACCTTTTGAATTTGTTTAGACTTAAATTTATTAAACAAAAATATATATAATTTATAGAAAGATTATATTCGAAATTATAAAAATATTTGAACCATGTGTGCAGAAGAATTTGCCTCGTTTTTAGATAGCACAAAAAAGGCACCGATCAATGAAAAATTAGACGCTTTTGGCGAGATAATTGAAAAGATCATGACAATTGTGCTCAAAATACCAGATCTAGTAGATATAAGTATACAAGATGTTAATTCGAAGATCTCAAATTTACAAGATCAATTAAATGGAATAAATCAAGATGTTTCAACATTAAAGGCTAGACCTGTTGCCGTTGCAGCTTCTGCAGCACCTGGGGGCCCACCTGGCCCTCCACCTGGTCCTGGAGGACCAGCGAAAGCGCCACCACCACCTGGAGGACCGGCTAGAGCACCACCACCTGGAGGACCCAAACCTGGACCTGCTCCCCGACCTGCGCAACCTGTATCTCTTAGAGGGGCAATCATGGGCGAACTAAAATCGCTGTTTAATAAGCGTAGGCAGGCATCTGGCGGGTAACCGCGACTTTTATTAAAACCGGCTAACTTCCGAATCCTACACCCAAATCCAAGAGTCTTCCTTGATCTCCTCAAATCTAATTAATTTTTTGAAAGGATTAGTATATACTGTATTGAATTTTAAGCCAAATTTCCTTTTTAACAAATTCAGGTACTTAGAATAATGTTTTAATAAACCTATACTATCATAATATTAAAATAAGATGACGTTATTGAAAGATATATGGCAAAAACAAAATTTGAAGGGAAAGTTGAAGAAATTTTTAAAACAAATAGATTTGAGGAGATCCAGCAACTTTTTAACAACGGTGTCATGAATAACTTAGAAAATGACAGGTTGAAAAAATTGATGGAAAATAGAGATTTTAATTTTATTGACAAGCTTCTAAAATCGTTAATAAATCATCAACAACATTTTCTTTCTTTCCTATATGATTTTGCAGATAAGGTTGCTCAAATTGAAACAAAGTCTCTAAGAATTCAATGTGAGGAGATACTAATAAATGGGGATGTAGAAGAGAAACTATATTTTGTCAGTATAATACTTCTTTCCTTTAAAGAAGAAGATTTGCTTTATCTTTTTGATAATTCAGGTTTTGATTTATTTGAAATTATTATTAACATGTCTAAATTTATTAACGATAATAGAGAAAAGCTTACAGATATATGTGGTAATGCAGAAAGCTTAGAATGTCTCTTCACAAACCTTAGCTTTAAAGTAAAAGAAATAATTAAAAAAAAAGTTATAATATATTTTCAGAAAGAGGATTTTGAAGCTTTAACATTAATGGTTAATGTAGGTTTATTAGATTATTTTACGATTGATGAATATGTTTCTTTAATTGAGGATTCAAATTGTGACATTATAAAAATACTAATTTTGAGTTTAAGTGTACCTTATTGGCAAATTCTAGATACACGGGGAACTATTTTTGAAATATTTGAAAAAATAAAGAATTTTGACATTAATATTAATAAGAAATTAAAAAATAAGATTTTCAGATTATTTAAAGAAGAATCTAAATGGATTCTAATTGAGTTAATAATGGACCAGTTTTTTGATTATTTAGAGAAAAAACATATAGAAATTCTATTTCAAGAGCCGAGTTCAAAGCTAAAAACAAATTTCAATGAAATTTTGATTGTAGAAAATAAAGAAAAAGAATTTGGTTTCAGCGATTATATTGAGCGCATTGCTGGTTTTCTAATAAAAATTAATGCAGAGTTAGGTAAAACTTTTTTGTTTGATATTATAAATAATTTGCCAAATGAATCAAATCTCATGCTGGAAAAAGATCTAAAAGGTTGGATTGATTATCCAGCTGGAAACTTAAATGATTTAATTGAATCGTTAATATAAGACGTTTACTACTCAATGATAAGAATAAAGAAAAAAGGAAATTAAAAAAAATCAGATATAAAATGTAGAGCTTGGATTTGCGCTTCAATCTCATCCGAATTTTCGCTCTTGATCTGCGGTAAAATATATAAAGTATATTGTTTAAACAAATCAAAAACTTTAGCTGCTTCATCGTTGAACTGCTCATCTTGGAAGGTGATACCTGATCTTGACAAGGTATAATAATCGCCTGAGTTTGTATATCTAATTTGGTCTTGGAGAAGCGCACCTAGCATCAAATTAATTGTACCAATTCCGTCGATGTTTGAGATTCTTGAAGTTTTATCGTTGTAATCTGCCGCAAGAATCTGTATCGTGAGTCTTCCTTCAAGAAGCCCTCGAACTACTTTATTGAACTTCGAATTAAACAGACTTAAATGCTGACCATTATTAGTACCATCGATTATAAGGGCGTTCATATTAGTATGAAGAGTTCGTCCATCACTTGCGATTTGCGGAACCATAATTTTTGAGTCAAACATATCAATATATTGACTTTGACCAGGCTTTCTATATTGTCCTATACCTCCTTGTGTTGTAGTCATTGGTAAAAGATACACTTTCTTACTTTGTAAGCCATATTCTAGTGCTATGTCTCTAAGAAGGTTGCCTAAATGGGTTATAGGCTCCTGAAGCGCTCGAAGCATAGAAATATACCTTTCTTTTTTATACCTTAGCATATCATTTTCTGTTGTTTGTTCTAATGAGTTTAGGATAAGTTCTGCTTTTTGTCCTAACAAATCATAATCACCTTTATTCAGAATGCTTACTCTTAAATTTAAACCTCCATATTTTAAAGGCCTACTTCCACTTATCGTAATTTTATATTCTCCTATACCCTTTTCTTCTAAAAATTTCTTGTAAGTATTTTTTGCTATTATATGATTTTTTGAGGTTCCGTATAGGAAGTTAGCATACATATCTTCTTCTAAGATTTGAAGGTATCGCGACCTAATGCTTTGGTAATCACTAACTTTGTCTGTTATAACATTTTCTATTAATATTTTATATTTGTCAAGTAAACTATATATTATTTCAAGCCTTCCAATATAGTCAGAAGGCTGATAGACAATTTCCATTCGAGGTTCAACACCAAACTGAGTGAGAAGTTTGGAATGTCCCAAAAAAATATAGAATTATCAGAAACAACTATCCGTAGGAAATTAAATAAATTAATAGAAATGCAGATTGTTTCTAGTGAAGGAGGAAAGCCAATCATGTATATAATTCGTCCAACTATAGATTTACTAGTTTTGGAATTAGAGAAACAGAAGAGAACTAACTTGATGCAACTAACCAATAATCTTGGAGTTGAATATAAGGATTTAATTTATTATATTCGAATTTTGACGTCACATTCTATTTTAAAAGGAGAAGTCTTACCAGAGGATAACAAAATTTTTTTTTTTTACTTTAAAGATTAATAAGCCGCAATCTCCATTAGAAATGATGGAGGTTCTCCTATTAAACATTTAACAACCGACAGGCTAATAATCGCATTTCTTAAAAATTAAAACCTTTGATATTATAAAACTAAAGCAGGAATTTTGATTAGTATGAAGAATCGTAAAGCAAAGCTCAATAATTGATTGAAATTGTATATTTTAAGACATATAAAAAAGCTTATTGAACGCTGGAGAAACAATTATATTAAAAAATCTAAAATTCTAAAAAACCAGGATCATCAAAGATTTCGTTGATTTTTCTTTCTTTTTTGATTTTTGTTTCACTTTCTGCAAATAAGGATTCCTCGTCAGTCCTTAATCCTCTCTCTAGTTCTTCTGATTCAAGTTTTAACAAAGCATCTTTTTCGAGATTTTTATAACGTTCACTTTTTATTTTCCAGTCATTTATTTCTTCTAAATCGATATTTTCTTCTTCTAATAGTATGGCTGCTTTGACTCTACAAAGATCTGACAAAATAGAATAAGATAAAGTTAGCTCTCCCCATTGATTTTCCTCTTTTAACTTCTGAATTCTTTTTTCTAATCTTTGAACCTCTTGATCAGCGTAAAAAATATCAATAAAGTCTCCAAAAGCATCAACAGGCTCAGATATCGAATTAACTAGTACTTCTTTTGTTATTCCACAGTTACCGCATTTAACTGTAGCAAAAGCACCCTTTTTCTTAATGTTTGTAACTTTTACGCTTTTTTCACCGCAATCCGGGCAGGTGAAAATTTTAGGTACTCTTTTAACTCTTTTGGGTGAAACTTGTTTTCTTTTACGACGTCCCATATGATATATAACTCCACTATTTTATTTAATTTCGAGAATATAATTTATTGATGGGTTAGGAAACCTATCTAATTAAATAAATAGAAACAAGAACTAAAAATTTTCGCTTTTAGGGAAGTATTTCGTAAAATTTTTTAGGAATGAAAGGTTAGTTAAATTACTCTTTTTCATTGAATGGATTTGACAGCTTAAAAAATGGTGAGTTGATTTTAGGGATGGAACATAACCAATTAACGTTAGAAGAGGATATTCAGTTAATCAACAATATACTGGATGATATTGACATGAGGTATATCATATTATTTCTTTACGTCATTAGAAATGATCTGCTTAAGGATTTAAGTGATGAAACCCTCATTGAATCTTATAATAAAATTTTAGCATTAGATGAAATATATAAGAGTAATATTACAAGCATTTGGGATGAGGATTTTACAGAGATTTATATCGATTTAGGATTAATGAAGAATATTAGAAGTAAAAGAGAGTTTGATCAAAAAGAGGATGATTTTATCATAAAATTAGGAGTAGAAACCATAACGATTGAACAAAATACAATATCTGTCCCGGATGATTCACTTTTCTTGATATTAAAAAAAAAATTCAAGAACTTGACAAGAAGGAATTTCAATTTATCTCTCACAAGATTAAAAGGAGTTAGGTGTGAGAAAAGTAATATTATACATCCTTTAATTTTTAAAATAGACGAGCATGATTACACGCTTTCAGATGATCTCTTTTATATTTTAGATCAATTTGGAAATATTTTTCAAGCAATTAAGATTGAAATTACGATTGAAGGATTTTATTCAAGATTTAAGGAAATTTTAGAAAAAATAAATAATTACACTGGGATTTTTGAACCGATTTTAAATTCAAAACCAGTTATAAAAAAAATAAATAAGGCAATTGAGAATAAAAAAGAGGTTATCCAATTTTTAAAGGACGAGAAAGTAGAACTCTCAGATAAATTCAAATTTAACAAAATCGATAAAAAAAATGGCCTATATCAGCAGTGGAGCTCGATGCTAGTTCTATTGCTTGAACTTAGGTATCAATTAGCACATATTGAAAAGAGAATAGTCGATATCAAAAGTTACTATTCTGGAAAAAAGAAGAAATTCAAATATCTAAAATTTATTGAGGGGGTAACTTTTAATGAAGACGACATTTTGGATAATATTCAGTATTCATTGGTCGAATTGAGAGAGAAATTAATAAAGATTAATGAGGAACTTTCAAAAGTTACTTTAAAAGAAATAAAATTACTTAATTTAGATTATGAAAGATTTATAATAACTAGTAGCGATGAATAAATGTGAACTGTCCTGCATGTGATATCGAAATGGAATTGCTGCTTGAGGGGATTTTTCAATGCTTGAATTGTAAGAAAATTATTATGGCTAAAAGTAAAGATATCGAGGAAGAGAGAGAAGAAGAGGCTCTTATTGGAAACATGATTGATGGAGAGTGGTTTCATCAGAATATGTCACTCAACATGGCTTACGAGATCGCGGAGTCTGGGATAATCATTAATAAGACGGAAAGTAGCTTATTTGCTGGACTTATTTGCCATAGTTCTTACTTAAAAGATGAAAAGTATGTACGGCTATCCTGGTGGAAGAACTACCGCCATGCAGGCATGTTTAAAATCTACGAAAAACATGTGCTCAATAATGTTATCATTGGTTTAGAAAAAATTGATGAAGATTTTGATGACATTTGGAATTGGCAGGGAAAATATGGAAAAACAGAAATTAAAACAGAAGAAGTCTTAGAAAAAGAGAAAAAATTAGAGATTATTAAATATAGAATAATCGAGAATAAAACATGTCCTAAATGTGCAAAGAAGATGGATAAAAAGAAATCTCACTATGAATGTCAACATTGTGGGGAAATTGTAATACTCGAAGGTTATAATCAACCAATTTTCAACATACAAGCAATGGATCTTGATTTACAATTCCATGGAGATTTCCCAATCAACTTTTATTTGCCAGTAAGTGGATTAACAGTAAAATGGTTAATGGGAGAATGGAAATCAATAGTAGTTATATATTCAAAAGACAATCCAAACAAGAAATGGTTAAGGTTTTACTGGTGGGTACGAGATCTTAGCAATATTTTAAAGTTCGGCCAAAGAGAAATGGGAGAAGGTACTCAATTAGGTTGGAAAACACAGAGAGGGGTCTCATCGCCAAATATTTATGATAAAAAATCCATTCGTCAATTAATTAATGCTTTGCGAAAAATATCACAAGAATTAAAATGGGAAGTAAAAAATTAATACCAATTAAAAATTGAGAAGCAGATATGGTAGAAACAAAAACAGCATCATGGCCAATATTGTTAAAAGATTTTGAAAATGGTCTTACGATAGCTGTAGATGTTTTACAAAAAAGGGATGTTGAGAATATCCCCGGTGCAAAAGAAGCGCTTATTCAAAGATTAACTAACATGAGACTTCATTTTCCTCAAAATAACGGGGATATTTTTATAAAATCAATTAATGAAAAAATCCAAAATGCTTTTTTTCCTAACACTAAAAGTTTTTCTGAAGCTTTTGATAAAGTTTTAAAATCAAGAACTCACGATCAAGATTTTATCATAAATGAATTATTAAATGGATTTGTCACCTCTAAGGCAAAAGCAATTGCTTCGGGACCAAAGGGTCCAATAATAGATAGAATGGTGGAAGCGTTTAGTAAAAGAAATGATTTTCACATTGTTGATCATCAATTTTATGCAATGTTTGGGGATCCGAATAAACCTCGTCATTATATTAAAAAGCAACTTGAAGAATTAGTAGAGATGTTTGGACTCACATCAAAAGAACTTGTAATTGAGAAAGATGTGAGACGAAGTGAAGAAAAAGTTTTCACCTTTTATACATTTCCAGATGAAATTATTAAAATTCTTGAAGAAAAATATTTAGTTATTGATGCTGAGTTAGGATATGCCTATGTTTCTGATGATTTTGATAGGAATGTTTTCATATGCATGTTTCTCGCAAATATTGCTATTAATCGTGATAATATTGAAAAAATCGGAGGATCATATACTATTAACGGAATATGTGCCATATTCGCCTTGATATTATTACTAAGTTTTATGCCAAAGTTATCTGTAGATGAGAAGAATCCAATATTAAATGATCCCAGTTATGATGCTAATAATATGAGTGTTATCCCAAAATCCTGGATGGTAAAACAAGTTTTAGAACCTTTATTTGAGCCATTAATTAAAATTGTTGCTTATCGAATAGGTGGGGAATTATGGCTTTCAAAAATTATTGGTTCAGAGGTGAATAAGAAAATTCATAATCAAATAAGGTTTCTCTTAAAGGATGTTAATAAATGGATTCTTGGAAATTTATGTAGAGTAGAAATACCTATATTTGTTGAGATATCAAATATTTTTACTGAAGTTTTAGTAGGGTATGATGAAGAATAAGTTATTTTTGAATTGACTATGAGTTATAAAAAAAGGTTTAAACCTGGAAGAAAGAGAGAGAAATGGACGGACATCCTACCTAGATATTTAACCTTTATTAGTCACATGCGTCCAATTTTAAGAGAAACAAGAAGAATAATAATTGATCTGGATGCAGATCTGTTATTGGACACAGAAATTTTAGATAAAATTCGTCAGGAAGAAGAAAAAAGAAATATCCGAAAAGTTAGAGCACTTTCAGAGTTTTCAGCTATGTATAGATCTAAAGTCTATGAAATAATTAAAGATTTTATTATAAAATATCGAGAAGAGATTCCAATATTTGATATAAAAGATTATATAGTAGAATTTCTTCATGAATCCGTAGACGCTTTAAACATATTACAACATATTACAAACCCAGATGAATTTAAATTAGAAAACACTTATCTTTTTCAATTAGTTAAATTTATTGAAGAAAGATTATTCCCTAGAGGCTCCAATTTAAAGATTATTTATAAAAAATTATTAGAATACTCACCCGAGTTCTATGAGTGTCAAAGACATTTATTACAGTCCCATACATACTATCGAGAAAAATTGGAAACCCTTGATTATTTTGAAATACCAGGAATATCTCCAAAAGTTTATCAAATTATCAATAATATAACATCCCTCTATAATTTGGATCCAAATTTTGGGGTTTTCCCTGAAAAAAATAATTATGAAATTCCGATGATACTAAAAAATGATGTTTTTTTACCGTATATTGATGCAATTGCAAATGCAGAGGAAGAAGCAATAGAAAAATTAGCAGAACGTTTCGGTTTACGAATAATTGATGGGATATTCTTAGCACCTAAAGAAGATTTTGTTGAGATTATGCTTGAAAATAACTATCTTCGTGAGAATAAACAATCAGATGGAATCATGAGGTTGTTACCTCAATTTAGTAATGAAACCCTAATCATTTTCTATTTGACGTTAGCTTCTCAACGAAGAGGTTTTCTATCAAAAGAATTAATTAACTGGGTTTCTATGAATTTTGCTTTTATAATCTACATGGGTATTTTAAAGTGGAAGTTGTCAGATGAGAATATTTTTTATGCCATTTTTAAAGACTTACAAACTAATGAAAAGATCCTTCCTTATTTGATGAAACTTATATGTTTTCCTAATTACCTAGCTTTAGATAAGATGAAAATTAGAGATTCAGTTCAATATCGCAAAGAGATTTTTAATTTCATAGGATCTCAAATTGACAATCTTAAAGATTTTATTAAGGAAATTTCCATTTTTTGCAAAAAATTTGAAACTAGAACTGAATGATAAATTTTAGTAGAGTTGAGCTAATATGACTAGTCGAAATGATGAAAATGAAGTAAAAATTACGTATACAGATGATGTGATTAAGGAACGTCTTGGTAAATATGGTGCTGTGTATTTTTCCTCAGATATTAAAGAATCTGTTGATGATATTCTAGGAAATGAAGCCAAAAAAGAATTGCTAAATGATTTCTTCAAGGCTTTAATAAAATATGAGGCTTTTATAGAACGATTAAAAAATACAAATTTAGCTCCTAATTTAACTGTACTTCTTTATGGTCCTCCCGGTACAGGTAAAACTTCTTTAACCAGAGGTTTTGCCAAGAAATACGATATAGCTATTTGTGTAGTAGAATCTGACAGGTTAGTGTCTCCTCTATTAGGAGATACTATTAAAAATATTAGAGGTGTAGTTGAACTTTCAGCAGAAATCTCAAAAGAAAGAGGTGCTTTCATCCTATTTTTTGATGAAATTGATGCGATTGGCTCTGAAAGGTCAAATATTCATGAAGTTGGAGAGATTAAAAGAGCTGTAATTTCGTTTCTGCAGGTTATTGATAGAATTAATTATGAGGGTGTTCCATTAGCCATTTTTGGTGCCACAAATCACCAAAACCAGCTTGACTCAGCGATTTGGCGAAGATTTACCTTCCATTTTGAATTTGATTTTCCTGATTATCACCTTCGAAAGCAGATTATCGAATCATTTATTAACAAGATAAAAAATGCAAAAATTGGCGTTGATGATTTAATATTCTCAAACCTGACTAATGAATACAATGAAATTCAGACTATAGATAGGGAGCTACAAAATAAACTAGGGAAAAAAATTTCTGAATCTGATGATCTTCTCAGAGATGAAATTAAAAAAAAAATTCAAGGGGAAGGTATTTTAAAATTAACGTTTGGATATTCTGGTTCTGATATTGAAAGGGGAACAAGAGTTGCTCTATTAAAGGCTATAAATACAGAACTTCTTACATATGATATGTTTTACAGTTCGTTAAAGTTGGTTGGGGGTACAGCTAAGCATGTTGAATTACAAAATATTTTAAGCAATTCCAAAAGAGTAAAAAAAAGAGGGAATGAAAGAAAAAGATTAACTACACCCCCAGAGATTTAATTTACAACAATATTCAGTGAATTAAGATGGAAAATTATTTATTTAATCTTGAGAAAATTAAAGATTTAACTTCATCTGTTGATACTCTTCAAGCTAATTTATTTCAGTTAACCGAAATTTCTAGAAAAGCTGAATATTACGCAAAATCAATAGTTCAACAATTCACAGATAAAAACTTTAAACTTCAAATTAATATCTTAACAAATTTGATAAATAAAGTAAAAATAAAGCTTGAAAATATCACACAAGATAATATAAAATGCTTTTTGGGTTTTCAAGAAGCTTTAATTAAAAAATATAAAGAAACTTATCTTAAAAAGCTAAAAAAATTAAAATTAAATACTGAAAATTTGAGTAAAATAGGTTTATCTCTGATAGAAAATAAGAATATAAGTAAAACTTTAAACGAGATATCTTACATTCCTTCCATAGAAGTCAATCAGTGGATAGAAATCTTAGATTCTTTAAAACAAAACACTATTTTCTTAAGATTTATAAAAAGAATCCAACATCATTATGATGTCATTGTAAATGACAGACTCCAAGTGGAATTTAGTAAAATACCAAAAAATACTGATTTATCACTTATAAAAAATTTTGAAAAAGATTTTCGTGAAAACCCTATCATCTCTTTTAAAGAATTTCAACAAATTGCTGATAATGAATTATCTCAACAAGAATTAAAAAGAAAAAAGCAAATTGTCACGCGGGTAAGAGAAAGAGAGGAATTTGAAAAATTAAAAAAAAAACAGAATGAACAAAAAGAAACCTATGAAGATTATCTAAAACTTTCTAATAGAGAATTTGAAAGAAGAATTCGTAAACAATCACGAGTAAAGTTAAATAAAATTACAAAAAAAGATGTTGAAGAAAAAAAGATTGAAATAAGTGAGGAAATTTCTGAGAAGATTGAAAAATTTAAATCTAAATTCAATAAAAGCTTTGAGGAAAAATATTTGATAAAGAAAGATGAAGAAAAAGATCCCATTGATTTAATAAGGGAAAGAAAAAGCAATAAGGATAAAGAATATAAGCATTTCAAAGATCATTTTAAAAAAAACTGACAAAGAAACCGTTGTGATAAAAAATTCACTCAAAAAATTTTAAAATCAAAATCGATTCTGAGGAAATCTCGATCCAAAATAGGTATACATTAATTAGTGGGATATTTGAGGAAAGTGCAATACGCAATTTTAAAAATGAATCATTCTCTGAAATTTTATTAGATTTAAAATTTATTCCAATGGAAAGTTTCATTAAAATGTATCAAAAACAATCAATTGACTATAGTTTGTGTGAAAAAGCTCCAAATATGTTAATTCTTTTCAATAAATATCGCAATGTTATAATAAAAAACATCGAAACTGTCTCTCAATACACTCAAACTATTGAATTACTCATTTTACAATTTAAGCTTAATCTGATTTTAAAATTAAAAGAAAATTTTTTAAATGAAATAGAAATTCGCAGGGAACTTCAAAAATCTAGCGATTTTACGGCTTCGTCTGATTTGTTGAATAAATTAAACGAGTCTTTAGTCATTAACAAAAAAAAATTAGAATATTTAGAAGAAGATTATTTTAAACATAGAAATCAGATTGACCAGTTTAAAATAACATTGGATAGTTTGAGGTTAAAAGTAGAAAAACTTACTAAACAAAAAAAAGAGTATTTTAGCAACATTAATAAGATCACAAGGGAAATGGGGGGGAATTCTAACAACCAAGAACATAAATTAGAAGATAATCTTGATTTTGATGAAAATTTGACAAATTCTCAAAGAATTAGAGCCCTTCAGAAGAGAGCAAGAGAAACTCAAAATGAAATTAATAGGATTAATTCAAGGTTTAGTAAAACAAAATTAAAATATGAAGAATTTAGACCGCTTTTTGAGACTTATGAGCAGGATTATCAAAGAATCATAGAAAGGATAGAATTGGATGAGAAGAAAATTTCAGAGCTGGAATCTAAACTTGAATTAAAGATAAACATAAGTAGAAATTCTATGCCGTTAGACAAAATTAAACTCCAATCTATAAGAACAATACAAGAAATTGAAAATGATATAAAAGAAGCTGATTCTGAGATAAAAGTTATTTCATTTCAGGGGATTGATCCTAAAAATTTTAATAAATGCACAAACAAAATAAAAGAATTCGATAAATTCCTGAGCGATAACGGATCTGAAATCAAAATCGATAAAAATGTTGGAGAATTAAAAGGTATATTCAAAGCATATCAAAAATTCGAGATAATTGTCGATGAATTAGAATCTATAATTAATAAATTTTTAGTAGAAGTCAATTTGAAGGCAAGTTTTAGATTGCTACTAAGTAAAGATAATCAAAAATTTATAATTCAGCTAAATTTCATAAGAAATAATAAAGAAAGTATAGACTTTAATGAATTAACTACTCCCGAAAAAATTTTCTTTGTCATTATATTATATATTTCATTTGAACTTCAAATAGATAAACATAACATAATTTTTTCAAATTTAATTATACCGGTTGAGTTTAATAAAGCTGGTTCTATATTCAGAACAATTAGAAAGATAATCCCGATATTTGAGAAAGAAAAAAACTTTGGAAAATTTAACTTAATTTTCATTTTCTCAAATTTAGAAATGAAAAAAGAGGTTAAAAACCTAAAAATAATTAAAATTCAAAAACAGGAGTGAAATTAAGTGTGAAAAATATCAAGGAATTATTGAAGAATTTAACCAAATTTATCTTATTAAATCCCCAAAAAATGATAAGAGAAGACGATCTTAAAAATTTAAGCAAGGATTTTAACTTTAAAGAGGTTATGAGTGAAATATATATGAATTTAAAGAATATTGGTTTCGAACTTATAAAAACAAAATTTCTTGAGCAGCAATTTTATATTTTAACATCTGAAGGAAAAGATGATAGTATTACACCCTCACAATACGGTGCCTTAGCATTGATCATTGCATTAAGCAAAGAAATTGACGGAAACATTAAATTATCGGAGCTAAAAGAAATCTTCAACGAAGTTTGGGACACAGATATTCAAACTTTGATTGATAGGGATTATTTAAGGAAGTTCGATGAGTTAGGAATTGTAAAAGTGGCACCTTTAGGGAAGGCAATTATGAAAGAAATTATTAATGATATTAAGTTAAATAAATTTCTAGATATATTCAATTAATAGAAGTAAATAAAAAAATGGTATAAAATATTTATGATTCTTCTAAATCCATTTTAAATTGTTCATAAATCTTCCTCACTCTATCTGCTGAAGGCCCTTCTCCTCTAACTCCTTTTTCATCCACAATAATTTTACCGCTTAAGATTGAGATGATATTTTGATCATTAATATAATTAACATGCCCCTTCGAAAAAATTGTCGCAATTCTATCTGCTAAAGCGATCATTGGAAAGGGTTCTTCTTCTAAACTAACAATAGTGTAAAAAAAATTTCTAATAAACAATTTTGGAAATGATTTATTTTTTTCATTTTTTGCATTAACAAGAATTAGGTTCGAGTCCTCAGAAATTCCTTTTAATTGACCCACGAAAAAAATGTCTTTTTTAATATAAACTTTAACAACTTTATCAATTAATGTTCCCAATTCTGTATTATATTGTCTAACTGACACTATTTTCACTTAAAACTTTTTTAATTAATATTTATTATAATCTTTCGTTTTTATTCTTAATTTAATTAATTAGCTCATTTATAACTTCAGTTATATTTTCTCCAGTTAAAGCACTTGTTTTAAAAATTTTTAACTTTGGATTAATTTCCCTAGCATCATTAATCATTTTTTCAATATTTACATCAATTACATCAAGTAAATCGATCTTATTGATTATAGCAATATCTGATGTTTTAAATAGCAGCGGATGTTTTGCGATTACCCATTCACCCTCGGTGATAGATACTACTATGATTCTTTTATCAGTACCTAGCATAAAATCTGAAGGACAGATTAGATTACCTACATTTTCAATAAAGAGGATATCTATTTGATGGAGATCATAATTTGTTAGTACTTGAGAAATATGATAAGAATTTAAAGCACATTCTCTACCGGTATTTATCTGGATTGTTCTTACACCATGCTTTTCAATTCTACCAGCATCTACTCTAGTAGTAACATCCCCATTAATTACAAGAATCCGGTGATCCTTGGATATTCTTTTTACAATTGATTCAATAATTGCGGTTTTGCCTGCTCCAATTGCCCCAACAAAATCAATAGATTTTATTTTGGACTTATGTAATAGCTTATTATTTTTTTTTGCTAATTCATCATTATTTGCTAGTAGGTCTTCATTTAGTTCAATAATCTTTGAAATTCCCTTCTCTGGCATGCTATTCTATATCACCATACTCAAATAAATTGGAGATTAATTAATTTTCATTTATAATGTTCAAATATTAACGACGCAGAAATTTATATTTATAATAAATGAAAGACCCTAAAATTCCACCTAGTTCCGGAAAATAATATAACATTAATATCGGGTCAATAGCAGTATATATTAGCCCAAATAAGAGACGTATAGAGATGATCATTATTAAAAATGATTTTCCTGTTATTCTCATAGGAATGATGGTCATTAAGGCTCTAATTTCTCGATTCATTATTGGGAAGATAATAAATGAAATTAATCCATATATTCCCCCCCACGCTAACCCAACATAAACAGGAAAGATGTTAATTGGTCTATAGAAGTTTAAGCCAAATCTGAGTAAGCTATAGAATAAAACTGAAAATAATCCGCTTATAATATATAGTTTAAATAGGTGTGATGCTCCATAACTAAATTCAATATTTCGAGCCATAAAATACAAGAAGAACAACATAAAGAACAAAAAGAATAAGTTAATAATTGCACTCCCCAAAGAGAAGTAACTGCTACTGAAACTTATAAATAAGCTGGAAAAAAAAGTGTGAAACGCAAAATTAAAGAACACACCATTTAAACTAAGGTAAATATATTGAGTAATCCCGAATAAATCAAATATTAACGCTACTATAGATGTAATAATAATAATTAAAAATAAAATCTTGGTATAGTTATATTTTGGAGCATTTTTCTGGGATCTACCAAAAGTCTTCAATGTTTTTTTCCTTTGCTTATCTTGCCTTTTTAGATATTTTTTTAATACTTTTGGACCTTGATCCAAATATTCGCGTGAAGCAGTTTTCTTTAAAACAACATCTTGATAGCGTTTTGGTGAATCCATTGTAGTAGTGGAGGAAACGGGTATGTGTTTTAATTCAAAAGTACATTCATGATTTTCTGGGAGTCTATGTTTCGTACAATAAGTTCCTCCGCAATATTTACATGTGAAAGGAAGATAACCAATTTGTTCACCACAGAATTCGCAATACGACAATTTAGATCACAGAATTTTTTTTATAGCTAATTTCATTAAGGTGGTTTTAGAAATATACAATTGTATAATATTTTAAAATTTTTATCGTTGATAATTTTTATGTTCATTTTTTTTTTGAATTTATTTTTGAATTATTATGAATGAGATTATTAAAAAATTTGAGAATTCTTCAACATCATTGAAGAATAAATTTGAGATCTTTATGGAAGATAAAGTATATTTATTAAACTTGCACTTTGTTGAATTATAAGTGTTGAGATTAGAAGAGTACCAAGAGCTAATACTAATGATACGTATACTTTTCTATTCCATTTCCAAATATTTTGCCCGTCTAAAATCCCAAAGGGGATCATATTAAAAGCACCCAGCATAAAGTTCAAGTAAGCAGAAACAATAAAAAAATAATTCAAAGGATATAAATCTTTTGGCACTAAAAACGATATGGTATATAAAATTATCCCATAAACAAGATTCACAAGTGGTCCAGCTGCCTTACACAATCCAGTTTTGTTACTTATTTTTTCTAGCCCTAAAACTACAACAGCTCCGGGTAAAGCCAAAGAAGGCAAGGGAGGAAAAGAGGGAAAAAGTAAGGAAAACAACCCAACTATAAGAGAAAATGCTGTTAATATCATTCCAAATGCGAGGAGCCTAAATTTTGTTTGTAGTTTAAAATGGAGGGCTACTTGACGATGCCCAAACTCATGAGAGAGAAATGCTGTCATATAAATTCCAGCCAACATGAAAGGAGCCCAACCGTAACCTTGGGAAGTTAGAGCAGGATCATAAAAAATCATAAATCCAATAAGATAAATCAAAATAGCTGCAATCAAAAGATGTAGAAATTCTGATTTGTGAGCAAGGAGAATTCCTTTAAACTTTATTCCAGAACCAGGGTCAAATGCATCTATAGGAATGTGAATGTCTTGACGATACCATGTATATGACCCTCCTGTTGTTCCACGAACCACTGTTGGGCTGAATTCTTGTTCTTGATGTGTTAGCGAAACCTGAGAATATTCATTATAATTTATATCAGGAGTTTCAATTTGATGTGAAGTCAGGCTTTCTCTTATAATATTACATTCATGATTTAAAGGTACTTGATGTATTTGACAATATGTTTGACCACAATCATTGCAAAAGAAAGAATCCCCTATAATTTCAGTCCCACAGTGATTACACTTTACCATTCTTCTTACCTTTTTATTTTTTATGAGGGAAGTTTTTAAATAATTATAAAATTCAAGATATAAAACTGTATTTAGAAATATATAAACTATAATTTTTTTAACCCTACAACCAGATTTTTATTTTTTCTTTTTTGCTCAAATTTTTAGCAAATTTTATTAACACAAAGTCTACTATTTATGTAGAGTTAAAGAATTGTGAGAATTATGAGTAAGGAAAAAAAAGAGGAAGAGGAATATTCAGAAGATGATGAACGACAAAAACTATCTGAATTAGGAGTGAGTAGTACATGGGATCTCTTATCATCGGAAGAAAAAAAAAAGAAAAAAGAATCTAAAAAAAAGCCAGAGTTTAGAGGATTTCAATAGTTTTAATCTAAAAAACTTAGGCCATTCACCCTTTCATGAGTTTCTTGATCCAAAAAGGATAGTTTCTTTGTAAAAACATCTATTTAGTATATTTAATTTTTATTCCCTTTGGTGATGGAAAACAAGTTTATCGATATCGGTTTAAAAATCTTCAACTTTAAACATTTGAGAGAAAATTAGGATAGATAGGAGAGTTAATTAATTCAATGGTAAAATAAATATATTCCATTAGATTTTTAAAAATATTGATCACTTATTATAAATTGGGTTGATTTTTACGAGAAAAGCGAAAAGGACAGTATATTGCCCCACTTGTGAGCGTGAAATTGTACTTGGGAGAAAAAACTTCGATCATATATATCACGAAATACTTTGCTTCATGGTTATCTTGACACTTGGATTAGGCTTTTTTATCTATTTCATCTTAAAATATAGTAAAAAACCCAATACATGCCCTAATTGCGAATCTGAATTTGACCTTGAAAATCTTTCTCCAATAACTAAAATTAAAAATAGTTAATTAGAAAAGATTTGAAATAATTACTTTTGCTTTATTTTCATTTCATGGTTACATTTTGGACAATTTTTATCTTGATCACTTAGTATTTTTTTTAGTATTGTCTTTTGGTATTTACATCTTGCTTGAGGACAAACCAAGTAGTATTTTTTAAATTTCAATGTTGCTTTTTGAATATTTCGAGATTCATCGCTTTTATTCCCAACTACTTTAATTGGTGTAGCTTTTTTTTCTCTCTTTAATTTCTCTGACTCCTCTGGCTTAAGCCACTTATCTAGACCCACAAACTTCACTAAAGCAAAATTAATTAATGATCGATAAAAAATAATCTCATACGAAATACGTATTTATGTAAATAAAAAAATTAAAAAAATAAAAATTTGTGTATCAGAATTTTATTATTATAATACCTGCACTTCGCCAGCGATGAGTCTTTTTCTCAATTCGATAAAAATTTCCTTACTTAGTCTTTCATTGGACACCTCTTCTGCAGTGTTCTTAAAAGATTCAAAGTTAACGTTATTAGCGGGAATTAATTCTATAGAATTTACCCAAGGGTCAGTTATGGGGCGTCCTATTTGAGATGACAACTTAACATGTGCTTCTACAATATCTCTTTGACCTCGATTAATGATTTCTCTAGATAATTCCGTCCCTAGAATATTGTAAAGTTTTCCCACATGATTTATAGGATTTTTTCCACAAACAGCTTCTAAGCTCATAGTTCTACAAGGTGTTATAAACCCATTTGGTCTATTACCTCGTCCTACTTCTCCGATTCCCTTTCTATTGGTTCAAGGGTAAGATTTTCTGAAATCTCATCAATTGATGTAAGTTTGGTTATTGAAGTAATATATTAATTAAAAAAAAATCTCAAAGATCTAAATTTTCAGATAATAGGAGTAGAATCAATCTAAGGTATTCAAAAAAAACCTTTAAAGCTAATTTTTACCTTGTTTTACCTTATTAATTTTAAAAAAAAATATAAAAAATTCGTTAAAGATTTTGTTTCTAAAAAACTTGAACTTCTCCAGCAATTAAACGCTTTCTCAAGTCAATAAAATTCTCTTTTGTTATCATAGTATCAAAAACTTCATTAGCAATTTTTTTTATAGATTCAAAATTTACGTTTTCCGCCGGGATCAGTTCTATACTCGCGATCCAAGGGTCTGTAATTGGTCTTCCTATCTGAGAGAGTAATTTAACATAAGTTTCTGCTATATCACCTTGACCTTGTTGGAAAATCTCTCTAGCCATTTCCGTACTTAGTACATTATATAGTTTTCCTACATGATTAATTGGATTCTTTCCACAAACCGCCTCTAAACTCATGGGTCTGCAAGGAGTTATAAGTCCATTTGACCTATTGCCACGCCCTACCTCACCGTCATCTCCAGCTTCCGCTGATGTGCCTGTTATGGTCAAGAACATGATATTTTTCTCAAAATTGTCCCCCACATTAATTTGGCAAGAAACATCTCGATCTGGAATAATATCAGAGGCTAAATCCAGTACAGCATCTTTAATTTGATTAGTGTAGCTAATGTATTCGCTAGCATCTTTAATATATTTACTTACCATAGCGGAGGCTACCGTTATCCCAACTACATTATCAGACCTCTCAACCATGACTTTAATGTCTTCACCAGAAGCTTTACATTTTTCCTTAAACTTGTTTGAGTTTATCAATCTTTCAGCTTCAAGAGCTATTTTTTCAGCATCAGAAAGTGGGGCGTATCCAACTCCGAAACTCGTATCATTTGCGAGGGGAATCTCTTCAGTATGATGAGATTCATCAAAGACTCTCGTCAAATCTATTGATCCTGGACGAACAGCATAATCAAATTGGATATCTCTATTGAGATCAAGATTCCTAAAAATACCGGAAAGGACTTTTCTTTGAGTTTCAATACAAATAATTGGGATAGGAATATACTCAAGTTTATTACTCCCATCCCCGCACTCTGTAAGTATCTGATTAATAGCCCTCCCAACAATTAGAAAATATTGTGGTTGTATGATTTGACCCCCACCAAATTCTGGTCTCGCCGTTCCTCCAACGAGAGCAGCTTTGTCGACATTGTGATGATATATGCGGCCAAAATGCTCTAGATAATAAACGCATAAAGCTCTTGAGCAGGCATCTGCAACAGCATCACAAACACTATCGGGGTGTCCAACCCCTTTTCTTTCAACAATTTCAGGAAACTCACTTTTTTCTATCGGAGGGAAGTTTGCTTGTGTAATTTTCAACATTTTCTTCTTCTTTTATTATCTTCTTTTAAATATGTGTTAAAATTAATTATCAATTAAAATCATTATTAAATGAAAAAATAAGTAATATCATTTTAATTCTGGCTTTCTAAAACTCGAAAAGATTAATTTAAAATTCTATAGAATAATTTGGAATAATCTCTAAAACAGAAATAAATTTAATATAATTCAAATAAATAATATCTAATAAAATTTATTTGTTACATATCATTTAAGGAATAAGATTTGATGATAAGCTCTGTTGCTGAAAGAATTAATTACTTGTTGAAAAAAGCTGATTTTAATACTTTTATCTTAAATGATTTTTCAACAAAACCAACAAAATTTTGTTTTGATTTATTGGCAAGAAAAGGCAATCTAATAATTATTATTAAAGTACTCCAAAATATTGACAATTTAAATCAAGATATTATAAATGATATCAAATCTCTCTCTAAGATACTAAAATCCATGCCAATATTAATTGGTATTAGAAATAGGTATCAGAAATTGGAGGACCACACTATATATATGAGAGAAAGCTTACCGTTTATAGCAATTAAAACGTTGGAAAATGTGTTAATCAAAGAAGAGTATCCTTATATCCTTTCAAAAAGAGGTGGAGGTGTTATATACATAGACGGAAATTTAATGAAAGAGTTAAGAGAGTCTAAATTAATTAGTAGGAAGGAAATGGCTGATAAACTTGATGTCGCAAAAAGAAGTGTATGCGCGTACGAAAATGAAAATATGAGAGCTTCAGAAAAAATCGCAAAAAAAATTAAAGGAATTTTAGAAAGTAGCGAGATTTTTAGGAGAATAAACATTTTTAACTCTTTTAAATTCGATCTTGACTCGGAAATAATTCAGAGTACGGCGGAATTACCTCCATTTGAGTCCCACGTACAAGAAATTCTTAAAGATATTGGTATTTCTACATACTGGTATAAGAAGGGACCTATACCATTTAAATTGTCTCTACTTTCAAAGTTACCAAACATTCAGGGACAAATTAGTCCTTATCCCTTATTTTCTGGAGTATTGGAAGACCAAAAGAATATGAATGAATTCGCGTTCCTAAGCCTAGAAATGTTTAAAGAGTTGTTTAGCCAAAATGCTCTATTTATAGTGAGTAATAATGTTAAAATCTCAGAAACTTCTAAAGCTTCTAATATCCCCATTGTTAGTATTAAAAAATTAGATAAAGTTGATGACGAGGAAGAATTCATTGAACTCATCCAGCGTTCATGATGGATATCCAAGGTTAGTTTGCGGCATTGATGAGGCGGGGAGAGGTCCTGTAATAGGTCCCATGGTTATTTGTGGGGTTTGTTTTAGGAGCTCTAATTTAGAAATCCTCACTGATATTGGCGTAAAGGATTCAAAAAAATTAAATTCTAAGAAACGTAGAGCCCTATCGGAGATTATAAAAAAAGAATGTTTGTCTTACAAACTTCAAATTGTCTCAGTTCAGGAAATAGATGAGCGAGCGGACAAGAACATAACTTTAAATAGACTTGAAGAATTAAAGTTTGCTAATATAATTAATGATTTAAAACCTAATATCATTTACCTAGACGCTGCAGATGTTAACCAAGAACGATTCGGTAATTCAATTAGTAAGTTACTTAATTATTCAACAGAGAAAATAATATCTAAACATAAAGCTGATGATATATTTCCTATAGTATCTGCTGCTTCAATTGTGGCAAAAGATAAAAGAGATGCAATAATTGAAGAATTAAAGGAAATTCATGGGGATCTTGGTTCGGGGTATCCATCAGATAGGAAAACTATCGATTTTCTTCGAGATTGGATAAAGAATAAAAAAGAAATACCATATTTTGCACGAAAATCGTGGGAAACAATAAAAAAAATAACTGAGGAAGAATTATCTAATAGGAAAATAACTGATTTTTTCTAAACTTATCTCTTTTTCACAACTAAAACAATATGGTTAGCAGCATATTTATGAATATTTATTCTTTCCATTAAATAATAACCTGCTTTTTCAATGATTCTTTTTTCTTGAGCATACACAAGTTCCGATTTTTTAACACTATTAATTGATTGAGATTTTATTATAAGTATTAATAAACCTCCTTCTTTTAAATAATAATTACAGTTATTTATTGCAATTTCAGCTTGATTTGGTTGAGCAACATCTTGATAAATCAAATCAATATTAGAAAAAATAGATTTCGCAAAATTTTCTGGATATCGAGCGTCATCTAATATTGGAATCACATTTTTTCTATTTAATGTATTTTGAATTAATTGTCTCATACTCCTTTCTGCAAATTCAACTGCGTATATAACCCCTCTTTTAACAATATCAGAAAGGTGTGAAATAGTTGTTCCAGAAGATGCTCCTAAATACAAGCAATTAAGATCCTCCGATAAAAAATTACTAATAGGATTTTCTAGCAATATTGCTGCTAATTTACTTCTGAATGGATCCCATTGTCTATATTCAATACCTTTAGAAATGATAAATTTTTCTCCGTATACTCTATTTCCTGCATCATAATTTCTTGTATAAAGCTTTAATTTTTCATTTGGTCCAGAGATGAACACATTATGAAATTTTGGGTGATTTCTTAATTCAATTTTTGCCATCTTTTAATCAGATTCTCTCATCTTTTCTTTTTTGGTTTATTTTTTCTATGTTTTAAAGGTTCTACTTTTTTAGGGGGATCAGGATATTTTTCTGCTATTTCTTTAATTTTATTGTCTATTTCACTCGCTAACTTATCTCCAATAAAATCACCAGAGAAATAATCAATTTTCGCTGAAATTCCTACTTTCCCCGCAACGACACGCGCGATTTTACCACGGTGATAAGGTTTTGCAGATCTTATTTTATTCCATTGAAAAATTAAACCGTGTTTAGGTCTCTTCTCTCCAGTTCTGAGAAAACGGTAAAGAGCTTTTTCTGCTCCTAGTAATTGTATTCTAGAAGCGGGCATAAAGGCTAATTTTCTCAAACTGCCTGCTTTGGCTACGAGTTTGGCGCTAATAAGTGACCCAAGAATTGCGTTCATATTAGGTGTCACTTTTTCCATTAAATCTGTTAAAAAAACTTCCAATTCTTGTCGATATTGATCTAATGAGATTATTTGGTTTGCATAATCTTGGACGATTTTCAGATTAAAATCTGCTCCCATGGAGTCTACGGCATATTTTTGTAAAATTTGAATTTTATTCTCGTTAAATTCGAAATTATTTTTTATATTCTCATAAGTAAATTTCTGTCTCGGTCCTAAAATAGATATTAATTTTGCTAAAATGATATTATCATCTATAACTTTATCTGTTAGTTCAGGGAAATGTAATCCATACCACTCTCTGAGATGACTAGAAAATAGGCTTATTGATTTTTTGATCACCTCCATTGTACTGCTGACCTGAATTAAAATATTGTCAAAATTCCCACTAATCTCGCTAACTTTTTTTTTGGTTAGTTCCTGGCTAATTTTCTTGTAAATTGTGAGAATTTCATCTCTAGTTTTACTCATTCCTATTTTTTTTAACTGAATTTCTAAATTTAATCGAAAATTTTTGAGTTCTGGTGAAATTCTCTCAAAAATCGTCTTGTATCCTTCAATTTGTGAAGTCAGTATCTTTAATTCATTATTATCGAATATATACTCATCAAAACCAGAATTCTTCATATCTACTAAAAAATCTTTATAAATGGGCTGGAGAATACTGTTAGTAATATCAATATAAAATTCAATTATCTTTTGAGTATCATTCCCAAAATCAATGAAATTTAGGATATTTCCAATTTCATCAAAAGCAAATATTCCGATTAATGTATCTGCTATGTAAGATTTCATTTTTTAGAACTTATTCAAAGTAGTTTTTACTTCATTAATAATTATTATAAAACTATAATCATTATTTTCTTAAAAAAATGCTTGAAATAAATCTCTCTGGGTTAAAGTTAAAATCCCCCATTATTTTAGCTTCAGGAATATTAGGTGTATCTTATTCTTCAATGAAGAGAGTAGTTGATGCCGGGGCAGGTGCTGTAACTTCTAAGTCAATTGGTCCTAAGCCAAGAAAAGGATATAAAAACCCTTCTATTATAGAAGTTTACCCTGGCACTTTTCTGAATGCAGTTGGTCTTGGAAATCCCGGGATTGAGAATTTTTTGTCCGAAATTAGGGAAATAAAAGAACATAGCATTACTTTAATAGTTAGTGTGTTTGGTGATACAAATGAATCTTATTTAAATGTTGCTACTAAAGTAGAAGGAGCAGGTGCAGATGCTATAGAGATTAATATTTCTTGTCCACACGCAGAGGTATCATCAATAGGAATTGACAAAGATTTAACTTATGAAATTGTTAAATTTCTAAAAAATTCAATTTCAATTCCTCTTTTTGTAAAATTAAATCCGAATGTAACCAATATAGAAGAAATAGCTCTAGCAGCTGAACGAGGAGGGGCTGATGGAGTAGTAGCGATAAATACAGTAGCAGCACTGAAAATCGATGTGAATACCAAGAGGCCAATTTTATCACATGGAAGTGGTGGTCTCTCTGGGCAAGCAATTCATCCAATTGCTGTGAAAAAAGTATTTGATTTATATAAAGTTTTAAAGATACCTATAATAGGATGTGGAGGAATAAATTCATGGTTAGATGTAGTGGAATTCTTTCTCGCTGGGGCTTCAGCAGTGCAAATTGGAACAGCTTTATACAGTGGTGCGGAAATCATTTCAGAAATTAATAAAGGAGTAGTTAATTATCTTAAGGAGAATAAATTTAAATCTATAATGGATATTAAAGGTATAGCTCATCAGTTTAAAACTCAAGAGGCGCCCGATTTTGACTGAGAATATCATAAGAACAGTGAAAATTCAAAATATCATTGAAGAATGCATTGGAGTAAAAACCATTACATTCAATAATTTTAAAGCAAAAATTCCAAAACCAGGGCAATTTGTCATGATATGGGTACCAGGTGTAGATGAGATCCCAATGTCATTATCTGATTTTGATGACAATGGTAATTGGGCTATTACAGTCAAAAATGTGGGTGAATGTACAAATGCTATTCATAATTTGGAAGTCGGGGACTTTATTGGTGTCAGAGGACCATTAGGAAATCATTTTAAACTTCCCATTGATAAATCTAAACATATTATATTAGTTGGTGGAGGACTTGGGAATGCTGCACTTAAATACCTCGCAACTAAATTAGATGCATCCAAAATTAAATTTCTCTTAATTCATGCTATAGAAAATGTCACCAAATCTATCTTTGTGAAAGATTTCCTAAAGTTTAATTTAAGTAATTCGGATATAAATTTATGTGTAGAATTTGATGAATTTCAGGTTGATGGGTCCCCAGTTAAGAAATTTTATAATTCTAAATTTATAGGTCGTGCTCATGAAAGATTAGAAATTATAATTAATGAATACTCAAAAAGTGAAATTTCTAACCTAATAATTTATTCTTGCGGGCCCGAAAAAATGATTTATAAGATATTCCAGATATGTGAAAAATATAAAATTGAACTTCAGGCTAGTCTTGAACGAGTAATGAGATGTGGGTGTGGTATATGCGGTTTATGTTCCATAGATCCATTAGGGTTATTGGTTTGTAAGGACGGTCCTGTTTTTAGTTCAAAAGATTTGAGAAAGATGGAAGATTTCGGAAAATATCGACGAGATTTCACAGGTAAAAAAATTACGATAGACTAATTTCCACCAATATTAGGATGAATTTGTAAAAACTTTTTTCTGATGCCTTAATAATCAATCATGGATAATGAGTGACTCAACAAATAATGAAAACGAAAGTGAAATCTCAAGGGAAGTAATAAATTATTTAATAAAAAACCCACAAACTCCACGCTATAAAATTACAAACATAAAGGGGCGAATCGGAAAAAAATATATGTATCATAAAGTTATCAAGAATGCTACAATCCTTAGTTTTGCCACAGAAGAAGAGAAAAAGATTGTAACTCGAATTCTTAAAAGAAGAACAACCAGAACCCTATCTGGTGTTTCTGTAATCGCTATTATGACTAAGCCACTTCCATGTCCGGGTACTTGTATTTATTGTCCAGGACAGGAGTCCCAACCAGGAGAAAAAGTAGCACAATCCTATACCGGTCAAGAACCTGCTGCTATGAGGTCTATCCATAATAATTATAATCCATACTCCCAAGTTCTTAGCCGAATTAAAGATTTAGAAGTAATAGGTCATAGCATTGATAAAATAGAACTCATAATTATGGGAGGGACTTTCCTATCAACAGATGTGAAATATCAAGAAGATTTTGTTAAAGGGGCATTGGAAGGAATAATTGAAAAGAGAGTAAAAAATTTGGAAGAAGCTAAGAGAGAAGCTGAAAAATCTAGGAAGCGAGTCATTGGGATTACGATAGAAACAAGACCAGATTATTGTAAAGAGACTGATGTAGATAGAATGCTTAAATACGGAACTACTCGCGTTGAGTTAGGTATACAGACTTTAAATAACGAGATCTATGAGTTGGTGAAGAGAGGTCACTCAACCAAGGATAGCATTGAAGCAATTAGAATCGCAAAAGATGCGGGTCTTAAGGTTAATGTTCATATGATGCCTAATTTGCCAGGTGCGAGCCTCGAAACTGATTTAGAAATGTTTAACTCATTATTTTCAAACCCAGATTATCGCCCAGATATGTTAAAGATCTACCCAACATTAGTTATAAAAGGAACTGGGTTATATGATTGGTGGAAGCAAGGGAAATACACACCCTTTTCTGATAGTGAGTTGGTTAATTTAATAGCGAGTATAAAGCAAAATTTACCTTCTTATGTCAGAATCCAGAGAATTATGAGAGATATTCCTGCGAATTTGATAGAAGCAGGGAGTAAGAAAAGCAATTTAAGGCAATATATTCAAGAAAGGTTGGAAAAAATAGGAAAAAAATGTAATTGTATTAGATGTCGTGAATATGGTATTAAATTAAAAGGAAATATTATTGAAAAAAACTCATTTGACAATATACAATTATATCGATTTGATTATGAAGCATCCAAAGGAAAAGAAATATTCCTGTCTTATGAAAACAAGAAAGAAGGATATTTACTTGGATATCTTCGTTTAAGGAAACCGTCTGAATTAACTCATAGACCTGAACTGAGTGATGGGAATACCATGATTGTTCGAGAGGTTAAAATAGTAGGAGAATTAGTCCCAAAAGATTCCAAACCTGAAAGAAATCTCCAAATTCAACATAGAGGATATGGAAAAATGCTAATGAAAAATGCTGAAAAAATATCAATTGAGGATTTTGATGCCAAAAAATTAGCAGTAATTAGCGGGATTGGTGCTAGAGATTGGTTTTATGGCATAGGATATAAATTGGATGGAATTTATGTTTCAAAGTTTCTTTAAATAGATTATCTAACAGAAATTCTTAATATTAAATTCTAAATACCCTTATATCGCATTCTGTGCTATATAAGAAAGGATTATCATCTTATTTAAATCTAGACTTTAACATCTCCTCTTCTTAATCATGAAATTTTTTATAAATTCAATTATGAAGAATTGAGTTATAATGAGATTTAAATGGAGC
>SDBU01001655.1_pt1 | contig 31094 bp, 32 predicted proteins | sample 2277071 | NCBI WGS metagenome assembly SDBU01 (sample SAMN10397929, study PRJNA504765) | marine sediment metagenome | isolation source: marine sediment core GS08_GC12, 126 cmbsf | place: Arctic Ocean: Gakkel Ridge, Loki's castle | collected 2008 | reverse complement strand
CGAAAGGGTTTCCTTGGCCGTGGATGGTAATCTAACCGATATTGATATTCTCGAACCTAACCGAGCTGATCATTACTTATTCATCAGATGAAGACCTGCAAGATACCTACTCCAGGCAGCCCACTCGAGGGCGCTGAATATCCCCTTACTTTTCAGATGAACGCCCAGGATCCGGAAAGACTTTCCGTTGGCAAGTAGTACTTCAGTGTAGAGAGGACGCCGCTCAAATTTATGCATTTCATCTAGATCGTCTCTGTCTGTATCCATCGGAAAAGGATCTGTTACTTGCTTTAATAAAGGTGCTTGATCAGCTAGTGACGAATCAAACTGAGCAAACGGAGGATCCTGGAAAACACCAGTGTCAGTACGGACAGCGAGCCCAACGTTCTGGGCGCCGGATTGCTGGACGGCACATTTCCAATCCCCGTCTATTTCATCCCGGCCAAAGAAGAGCTGCAGTTCCTATACTCTATTGGGCCCTTCAACCACTACCAGGGCCTGAAGGTCCATTTCGTTGATTACCCCAGAGATATCAGCGATCCTGTCGTTAATAGTGTTGTTCTTTCTAGGCCCTTTCACCTTTGTGTCCCCTGCTTTGAATTGCGGCGGATCACCTTCAAATAGCGAGTTCATCCATTCAATATTCCAGACTCCAAAATGTATTTCTGCCATCTTTCCCCCCTGGATGCGATACTTAAATAGATTGAAAATGTGCGGACTATTTTTATTAGTGTTTTCGAATTTGGTTTTTATAATATCATATTGCCTATACGCAATATGATATTTACTCTTATTTTCCCATGCATTATAACTATGCGATCATCGGATTTTGCTCCTCTCAGGGCCTCTGGGTAGCTCACTTCCCATTCAATAAGTAGCCTTTGTCCCTAAAACCGTGCGTAAGTAGCGTGGATCTGAAGGATCCAGCTCAATCGCGCTTCTTTAAGTATCTTGCAGAATCGTGCGAAAATGTACGGGATTGGAGAATGATTTCAGGGCGTCGTTAGGGGGATAAAGCTATCCAAATAGTGAGCAATTCTGGCGTCTGGCAAATTGAATATTGAAAGGAGTGTAATGGTCGGTCGTTCCAACTGAGAATTGATGGTAGTATGCATCCGTCGCAATCAAATCTTCAAGGAAAGGAAGGTTTCGGATGTCAGTAGATACATTTCCTCACCAGCAGTTACTCCAAGTTGCCCGGTTCAACTCTAAAGATATTACTAAAATCCATCAATCTCACCGCCCCCACAACCGCCTGGGATTTGCCTATCAATTGGCTTTCGTGCGGGTCCACAATCGTTTTCCAGCCCAAGACCCATTGGAAGTTATCGAGGCTCTGCTGACATATGTCAGTGTCCAGCTGAGTATTCCGGCTCACTTGATCCAGACCTACCAACAGCGCAGGCAAACGCTGGTTGATCACGCTGGATGGAATCCAGTTGAGTGGATAATTCATAAACTAGTACGACTGGGAGATCTGCCACCTCGGGTACTGCCCGAAAAGCTTGTTCTTCATGGCTAGTATTAAAAGGGCTGAGGTAGCCGGAAATTGCATATATATCCACCTGGTCTTTCAGTTTCCAGGTGATCTTTATTTTCAGCAATGGCATTGGTCGCCATCGTGGTAGAGATCACAACCAGTTTATTCTGGGAAGGATCTTCGGGTAGTCGATCCTGGAGGGCAGTGAGAATTCCTTCGTTCAGATTTTGTTTTGTAGTCAGTGTCTTTGCGGTTTTGATGACATCCCGTGTGTTTTGTTCCAGCAGAACCCTATCGGTGTATGTTCCACCGGTATCAATACTCGGTATGTATTCAGACACGCCTGGTCTCCTCAACAGTGTTCTGATCCTTGACTAAAGAAACCAGCACCACCCCGCTGATGATCAACACCGCACCCGCCACCTGCCCAAAATCCAGTCTTTCCTGAAGAAAGATGTAGGCCAGGATCGAGGCAAATAGAATTTCAGTGGTCGCGGTGATGGAAGCAATGCTCGCGGGAAGTTTATTCAGCGCCATAGTGTAAAGAGCAAAGCCGACGATAGTGGAGATCAATACAAAGCCCACAAACCAGGGCATGATTCCAGTGCCTTGAGGCCATGGATCAGGGCTGCCCAATTGAAAGATGAATAAAGTTATTGTTCCTAAGGTGAACATATAAAACATTATCGTCCAGGCATTATAATCCCCGCTAAGTTTTTTCCCGAACAGACTTAACGAACCGTAGGTGATGGCTGATCCGAGGGCGATTAAGAGCCCAATCGGGACGATTTTCCATCCTCCGCTGCTGATCAATCCTGAGACCAGGATAGTGCCGACTGCAGCCAGGAGGACAGCGACAATTTTCCGGGAAGTAAGCGCTTCCTGAAAAAGGAACCAGGCCATTATGGTTACAAAAATGGGGCATTGCACTGCACCCCTGTCGCCAGAGAAGCGCCAAGCATCACCACGGCTTTATTCCACAAGATGTGAAAGATACCGATGCTGATTGTGCCCATGCCGATCAGCCAGGGAAAATCTTTTTTCTTGACCCGGAGCAGTTTCGGCTGCAGGATGAGGATTCCCAAAAGTAGAACCAGTGAAGTTGCCAGGTCCCTCCAGAATGCCAAACCTACCGCGGAAAGGCTGCTCCCCTTGATTATGAGCTTGATGAAGATCCCTGAAGTCGACCAGCACAAGGTGGCGACAACGACCAGCAGGATGCCTGAGAGTCTGGTTGAAATTGGTTTTGTCTTGGGTATTTTCAAGAGCTTTTCCTTTTCGCTTAGGGAGCGAGCTTCATGCTTTCGATGTACAACCGATGGAATTGAGCATCGGTGTCGAGGTCGACCTATTCTACTTTTTTGGCAAGGTTCTCACCGAGGGTAAATCCTTCTTCCGTTGAAACAATTCTAGTTTCTGCGCCGTAAATCACCGTGATTTTTGCATTGATCACTCCTGGAATGTTTGAAAATAATAAATTATTCAGCATATACCCCCGGAAGCGATTCTACTTCTCAAGCCTTGACCAGGTCTTTTTCCGAAATGATTCTGGTAATCTTTTGATAGAACTCTTCAATATGCGTTTGCATGATTTCCATGGCCAGGGGTTCATCCTGGGCTTTGATAGCATCCACTAAATCAAGATGGGATTTGACTGCGCTGGGCAGGAAATCCAGGTAGGGAAGCGCCAGGAACCAAAGCCGCTTGGACAGTCCATAAAAGTGTTTGAGGGTTATCGCAAGATATTCGTTGTGGGTTGCTTGAGCGATGGCCTGATGGAATTTTCGGTCTAATTCAAAGTATTCCAGGGTATCACCGGCTTCTTCTCCACATAGCGTCTGCAGGATAATCAAATCATCCTCTTTGGCGTTCCTGGCAGCCTGTTGGGCAGCTAAAGTTTCCAGATTGATTCGGATGGTGCTGATTTTTTCTAAATCTGAAAAATGAAGGCTGGCTACATATAATCTGCGCTGGGGAGCTTCCACTAGATGATCATGGACCAGTAGACGCAGGGCTTCATTTATGGAGGCTTGAGCCATGGCAAGCTCGCCCGCCAGCGCTGAAATGTCGAGGGGAGATCCTGGTGTTAACTCCAGAGAAGTAATCTTCTCCCAGAGAATTTGATAGGCTTTTTTTGTATCTACTCTGATTAATTCCATAGTTGACTCTTACCTTCCCAGACGGGGTTTTCCAACCGCTTTGGCTTTCACCCGGAAGCTGTCTATTCCGTCCTGGATAACTTCAACAATAACCTCAGGATTATCCGCCCCGGATCGCAACGCGGCACTTTTTGCCCTTTCTGCCGCGAATTCTTGGGCATATGACAGGGTGTCCTCTAATTCTTCGTATTCTTGCCGGTCTTCTCGAGCCTGGGCGTAGTAGCCGATGACGCCCACATTGCCAGTTGATAAATGCGGGTAAATGAGAATTTCTTCGGATACCACCACATTACCTGCTGCGGCACCAGCTGCATTGGCGACTTGGAAATGTTCCGGGAGGATCAGTTCTGTGTGTAAAACCCTTGCTGTCTCTTTCAACATTACATCAGCCGGTGCCCCAATCCCGATGATGGGGTATTTAAGATGAATCCGGGTATCCAGATGATCATGAGAGGGCTGAATGCTGTTCTCCAGGAACCAGTTGCCGAGGGCAAATTTCGAATCCTGATTGTTTAGGATTTCCTTTTCGGTCAAAAAATTAATGATGGCTTTGACGTTCATTTCATTTATCTTGGACCATAAAAGTTGACTAAACTCCCCGGCCTTGCAGGTGAGATAATTACTGAACACTGTCAACGCGGCCTGAGAAGCTTCCGCATCCCAGGGGCTATAGCGCCCATCAATATGCAGCAAATCTGTGGGAGTAAAACCTGATTTACCAATGATCTCTTCCCTCCAGAGATTGCTGATATTCAGCTGACTTTGATCCAGTAGCCCAAGCTTTTTTAATACATTAGAAGCTGGCTTAGGACCGGTTTTCAGGATCTCGATCACTTCCTGATCCCGCTTAGTAAACGAATCGTCGTTTCTTAAATCCATTTGGAGGAACCAGTACTCAAGTTCTCTGGGATAAGGTGCTGGCCAGGACCGCTTGGCGAGTGCCTTCAAACGTTCCCGGACTTTGGGATACTGGCGAGACAGGTATGCCAGGGGCACAACCCGTTCGGGGCCGATCGCTAGTTCATTTTTTCTGTCTAAGGTAACATGGCTGTCTCCGCCCAAACCGATGGTAAGTAGATTAGCTGCCTTCACGGCGGTCTTAAAACCTGATACTGAGGCCCCTTTCTCACTAATAGTTACCTTGCCGTCCAGGACCAGAGCCAGATCTGTGGTTGTCCCGCCGACATCCATCACCAGTGCGTTGTCCAGGTTTGACAGGAACCGTCCCCCAATTGCACTTGCCGCAGGGCCGGAATGGATGGTTTCCACCGGGCTGCGGGCAGCAAACTCATCGCTCATTAATGTTCCATCTCCCCGGACAACCATCAGCGGGGCTTCGATACCCCTGCGCTCCATTGCCCGGCGGACGGCTATGATGAATTCTTGCAGCACAGCCAGTAAAGAAGCATTCAGGGCGGCTGTGGTTGCCCTTTCCACAGATCCCAGGGAAGTGGAGAGCTGGTGTCCCAGGACAATGGGAAGCTCACAGACGCTGGCAATGGCTTTTTGGGATCGAACTTCATGCTCCGGGTTGTGGGGACTGAAATAGCTGGACACTGCAATAGCATCCACTTGATTTTTGATTTCTTTGACCTTGTTTAATAATGCGGGTAAATCTAATTCCTGCTTTTCAAGCCCGTGCAAATCGTGTCCCCCATTGATATAAAAATAATGTGGGGTAGTAAATTGGTCCCCCATGCCAAAAGAGTCAATCAACTCCGGGTCATACCCTATTAGAAAAAGAGCTACCCGTTTCCCTTTGCCTTCAGCAATGGCATTAGTTGCCAAAGTGGTGGAGATGGATACCATCTGAATGGCAGCGGGGTTGGCAAGTTTGATCTCCTTGATGACGTTTTCAATGCCAATGGAAAAGTCCCTTTTGGTTGTCAGGCTTTTATGCGTAGCGAGAACCTTATGGGTGTTGTACTCCAGGAGAACACCATCCGTATATGTACCGCCAGTATCAATGCCTAATACGAGAGGTTCATGATGATTTTTCTTGCTCAATTTCTTGCCTCTTGACGTAGAAGGGGCGTGACCTCAGGTATAGAACCAATCACGCCCCCTCTCTTTTCCCCAGGAATTGAAAATTAACTGAACATATTGACGTCTAATTCTTCATCCTTGTGTTTCTCATCTGCCAGGTCGCAAACCTTCTTGAGCTCTTTGTACATCTTTTTATCCAGCAAAGGTTCTTCTTCCCTATCCAGGATTTCCATTACCTTCTCATGAACCCGCTGCCGATGGGTTTTGCTTCCTGAAGCTTCCCATCCTTCAAAGTTCTGTCTGTCAACCAGTTTTGGTGACCAAATCTCGGATTTAAAGCGTTCAAAGGTGTGATCATGCGCGAGGTAATGGCCGCCGGGCCCTATATCTTCAATGATATGCAGTGCCCTGCTGTCATCTGTAACCGGGATTCCCCGCAGGATGCGCTTGACCATATCGATGATCTCGTCTGCAGCAACCATCATCTCGGTTGAGCTGGTCAAACCTTGTTCCAGGTAACCAACATCATGGATCATATTACCGCCCACCAATGCTGCGGTAGCGATGTTGATAGTGGCTTCCATGGCTGCCTGTTCGTCATACATCTTTGCATCTGAGCAGCCTGCAGTCTCATACATGGGGACACCCAGCCATTTTGTGATCTGGGTATAGGCAGCACTCAAGAGTACCATTTCAGGAGAGCCATAAGAGTAGACCGCTGTCCGCATATCCATGGCAGACATCAAACCACCGATGATCAGGGGAGCACCCGGTTTACGCAGCTGGCTGAGCACGATGCCGAACAAGCTTTCAGTGAGAGCCTGTACAGCTGTGCCCGCCAGGGTGGCAGGAGACGTGGCTCCAGCAAGTGGGCAGGGGGTATACACAAAGGGGATACGGTGATCTGCGGAGAAAAGTAGCTTATCAATGACCTCCTCCGAGTGGCTCAAGGGGGATACAGGCTCAATGTAAAGGGAGAAAATGGGGGTTTTTTTCCATTCTGCCTCACCGCCGATCCGGATGTAGGCCATTTCTAGCTGATCCCGGAGGCCATCCAGGTCAACCGCGGTGATGTTAATTGGTTTATTAGTTCCTTCTAGCATAGCGAGATACTGCCAGCGGTCATAGGTACCCACTGCCGTATCCTGTACAATACCCAGGGACATATGAAAATCCAGGTTGGGAAGGGCTTCAGCCAGTCGGGCAAAGTTTTTTACATCCTTGTACAATGCTCTTCGGCGATCTCCGGTATAAGGATCTATAGTAAAGGGTGTATCCGAACCAGCGCCAAAGTAGATCTGGTTTTTGTAAAGCTCCATTTTGTACTTTGGATCGGCTCCGTAGATGACCACCTTGCGCGGCAGCGTGGAGAGAGCGACATCTACCATTTCGGGGGGCATTTTCACCAGAGCGCTGTCTTCAGTGACATCTTCCACTGTGGCACCGCCCGCATGGGCCAGATCATAACCTTCTTTATTGTAAACACGGACACCTGTTTCTGAGAGAACAGTCAAAGCCGAATAGTAAATGGCTTCGATTTCTTCCTCAGTTAGCACCTCAAAATGTGGGGTCATATTGGCGGTAAAGTTTGTTTTGTTTACTTGCATGATTATTTCTCCTATTTTCGCTGCCAGAAAATTAGCATGGGATTAGCGGATGAACATCTCCTGCCGTACCTCGCCGCCGGGCGGAATGATAAGGAAATCCTGATCGGCTTTATCAAGGGAAGCGGCGGTTTCAACCAGTCGCTGGACATAACGATCTGAACCTAAGATCTCCTGATACTCCATATCCCAGCGATCGCAATAGTCCGCGACCTCTTTTGCCCGGAAGCGGTACTCATCCAGATCGCTTTGCTTATGGGCAATAAATACCAGCCTGCTGTAATTCTGGTATTGGGTATCCATGATCCATTGGGCATCCGTTTCTCCGTATTTCTCCTTCACCTCATGATATTCTTTCAGCGGATCACTGCCTGCTTCTAGCCATCCTTTGGTCAGATAGTATGTGCCAGGTTCCTTTTCAAACTCTTTCAAGTAGGTTTGATACGAGCCGAGCAGAATGGCGATGCAGTCATCGGTTCTGGGAACCAACAGAGTATGCTGACGGGATTGGATACCTTTCAATCCATTTCCGCACAGGCCATAGCCGAGGACAATCAAGCTGGGTGTTTCGACAGCATCGATTGCTTCCTGCACTGCAAAGGTTAAATTATCAGGTACCCGATGTAGACCGTAATCCAGAAATGCAACATGGTCAAAAAGACCTTCCGGGAGGATAGTTTCCAATATGGATTCTAAGACCCTGCAGGCGATTAATATCATTGGATCCTTCTCAGCTTTGGACATCTTGCTTTTTCCTGAAGAACGAAATTTAGCTCAGTCCGACCAGTTGTTTTGCCAGGGCGGAGGAAACAGGTGCATTGGCTCCATAACCGTCGGCGCCGATCCGGTCCGCAAATTCCTGGTCTACCGGCGCGCCGCCAACCATAATCTTAAGCTGGTCACGCAGACCAGCTTCCTCTATGGCTTTGATAGTGTGGCCCATAGCACGCATAGTGGTAGTTAACATGGCAGACATGCCGACAATTTCCGGTTTGTGCTCCTTGATGGCAGCGATGAATTTATCAGGGGCGGCGTCAAAGCCGATGTTGACAATTTCAAAACCGGCACCTTCGCACATCATACTCACCAGGTTTTTGCCAATATCGTGCAGGTCACCTTCCACGGTGCCCATCACAATCTTGCCAGCCATTTGGACGCCGCTTTCCACCAAAAGTGGCCGCAGCAGCTTCATGCTTTCCGACATAGACTCCGCAGACATGAGTACTTCGGGTACAAACATATCACCGCGTTTGAAACGCACGCCGACTTCATCCATGCCTATAATCAACCCGTTGTTGAGCAGATCCCCGGGGGAGAGTCCTTCATCAAGTCCCTGCTGTGTGAGGGAGGCGCTGAGTTCGCTCTTGCCCTCTAACACGGCGGTGGATAATTTTTCAAAAATCTTTTCACTCATTTTTTTCTGTTCTCCTCTTTATCTTCTTTTTCTTTGACCCATTCTTCCGCTTCTGTAAGGACTTTTTTTATCAATTCTTCAGTTTCGGGTTTGATGGGGACCTGTTCAAAAGTGGCCAAAATATCCTGGACTCTGGCAGCTGTGCGGTCCTTAAAGGATTTTTTACCCATGAGTTCCCAATCTTCATAAGACCTGCGATCAACCAGATTGGGCAGCCAGTATTCACTCTTATAGTGGCGCATGGTATGCTCATCCTTCAAATAGTGACCATTGGGTCCAACCCGGTGGATGGCATCGACCGCCAATGTTTCCTCACTAACCTCAATTCCCCGTGTAATGCGGCGGGAGTATCCGATTGATTCATCCATGGCTGTCAACTGGAAGACAGAACCCGTCATCCCGCTTTCTGTGTAACCGACATCATGGCAGAGGTCACCAGCTGTTAAAGCGGAGAAGAACACAGAGAGGGATCCTTCGGTAATTGCTTGTTCATCAAAGGTTTTGGAGTCCGTACACCCACCGGTCTGCCAGAGGGGAAGTCCGGCGTAATGTGCTAATTCTGTGATGCCGGCCATCATCAGGGATAGTTCGGGTGCACCATAGGAGAGGATCATCGCGCTCATATCCATTACAGAGAGCACGCCTCCCATAATAAATGGCAGTCCGGGTTGAATATTCTGGGCAATAGTTAGGCCCATCCAGGATTCCGCGGCGGCCTGGATGATAATCCCGGCCGGGGTAACCGGCGCCGTTCCTCCCGCCAGGGGACAGGGGGTGAAGATCAACGGGATACGTTTCTCAGCGGCAAAAACCAGTTTATTTAAAGAATCTGTAGTGCTGATTAAGGGAGAGAGAGGCTCGCAATAATGGATATAGTTGGGACGCTTTTCAAATGCCTCCTGACCACCGGCTTCCTCGACTGCAATCCGGTGGATGGCATTGGAATCGTAATAATCAAAGGACCAGGCGACAATGGGTTTGGTGGTAAAACGGAACATCTCCGCAAATTCATACAGCGCACTCAAATCAGCGGGAACGTCCCCCACAGACCCCAGGGATTCACAGAAATCAATATTCGGCAGGGAGTCAACAACCTTGGCAACGACAGGGACATCACTCCTGACATAAGGACGGCGTTCCATGGTCTCCACGTCAATAAAATTCACACAGGTTGGACCGGGACCAAAATGAGCACGTCCAGGTCCGATATGGATATCGTTTTTTTCATTTCCGTCCCTGGCGTAAACTATAAAACTGCGGGGGGCTTTCGCCAGGGCGTCTTTAACCATGTAGGAAGGCAGACGTACACGATCGCCATCCACCCAGGCCCCGGCTTTTTTAAGTACTTCGCGGGCTTTCTCATGTTTTACTTCCAGACCGATATATTCCAAAACATGCAGGACGCCGTTGAAGAGCTCCTCTAACTGGTCTTCCGAGAGCATCTGGAATCTTACTCCTGTGTTCGCACGGTAATTTGTTCTCATACTTTTACTCCTTTTTGAGTGAGCTCAGATCTAGGCGGAAATTCGTTTTGCCACCTCTGAGGCGGAAGCCGCATTAGCGGCATAGCCGTCAGCGCCGATCTGGTCTGCAAAATCCTGGGTAACAGGGGCGCCGCCAATCATGATCTTGACGTTATCGCGAACCCCGGCTTCCTCAAGGGCTTTGATGGTGCGCTCCATGGCACGCATGGTAGTCGTCAGTAAAGCGGACATGCCGAGGATGCGCGGTTTGTGTTCTTTAACAGCCTCCACAAAGGCTTCTGGTTCAACATCCTTTCCGAGATCAACAATCTCAAATCCAGCGCCTTCACACATCATACCGACCAGGTTTTTGCCGATATCGTGCAGGTCACCTTTGACAGTGCCGAGTACTATTTTTCCTGCTGTTTCAGTGCCGGTTTCAGCCAGCAGGGGACGGACAATGACCATGGCTTCCTGCATGGCTTTCGCGGAGCGGAGAACTTCGGGGACAAACATATTGCCTGCTTTAAACTCCACGCCGACATAGTCCATGCCGGGCATGAGACCATTATTGAGGATTTCGTCTGCGCCCAGGCCTTCTTTAAGAGCTGCATTAGTTTTGGCAGCCATGTCGCTGAAGTTTCCTTCAATAACCAGAGTAGATATTTCTGAAAAGATATCGCTCATTGTCATTAACCTCCTGAAATCTAATATTGGACTATGTTTTTTTTGAAACCCAATTTGTTTACAAGTATGATTTGATGGTTTTATGGAAATCCCGAATATGTTTGGAAATTCTCTCAGCAGCTGCATCAGCATTTCCTGCTGTAATTGCCTGATAAATATCGCAATGCGCTTTTACGTCTATTTCTTCTGCTGTCGCTTGAGGTAAAGCCAGGTACCAGATTCGCAGAGATAAGTTGTAATAGTACTCCAGATTAGAAATAAGGAAACGATTTTGGGTAGCTTCGCGGATCAAGGCATGAAACTTCCCGTCTAAATCGATCATTTTTTCCTTGCTGTTAGTTGGAATCTTTTGGTATTGATCAGCTAATTGCTCGAGTTTTATCAGTTGTTCCTTCGTAATCCGCTGTGTCGCCAGTACAGCTCCCAGGGATTCCAATTCAACCCGGACCTCAAATATTTGGGCTAGATCAGTAATAGCTAGCTCAGAAACAAAAATCCCACGGCGTGGTTTTACAGTAACCAGGTCGTCCGCTTGCAGCTGTTTGAGAGCTTCCCGAACAGGCGTCCTTCCAAATCCAAGTTCATCCATGAGCTCCACCTCATTTATTACTGAACCTGGTTTGAGCTCTGTTTTGATTATTTTTTTCTTGATTACATGATACGCTTTTTGCGCGTTTGTCTGGGTCATTAGGGTCCTCCGGATTCTTTTGAACGCGCACGGTAGGAATTAATCCAATTCATTCCAAATTCATCCCTTCCCATAACAAGATTTGCTGCCTGGATTGCCAGTTTAACTTCTTCTTCCAGGGGATTGGTAATTGGACAAGTTAACCCTGCCAGAATGGACATGGCAATAAAGGAAGCATTAATCAGGGGACGATCCGGTAATCCGAAGGATATGTTGCTGGCACCCATAGTTACATTCACGCCAAATTCCTCAACGACCAACTTGATCGTATCGATGGCAATCTGTCCTGCTCTGTGGTCTGATCCCATTGTCAGTGCCAGTGGGTCAATGATCAGTTTGTCAGCGGAAATGCCCAATTTGTCTGCCCGTTCAATCATTTTTGCTGCAACTTTAAATCGGTCCTCCGCGGTGGGGGGGATACCGTCATCATCCATGCAGAGGGCGATAACCGAAGCATCGTATTCCTTAACCAAGGGGAGAATACTTTCTAGACGTGCCTGTTCCCCATTAACTGAATTTATGAGCGCTTTCCCTTCGTAGAGGGACAAGGCTAATTCCAGGGCTGTGTTATCCGCTGTGTCAAAGCAAAGTGGCACATCGGTAACTTCCATGATTGCATACATCATATCTTTGAGAATGGGTCCTTCATCAACACCAGGTACACCGGCATTAACATCGATTATTTTTGCCCCAGCTTCCACTTGAGCGACGGCATCTTTTCTTACAATATCAAATTTTCCTTCTTTCAACTCTTGCAGCAAACTTTTCCGTCCGGTAGGATTAATTCGTTCTCCAATGATGACTGTGAATTTATCGCGATGAATTTCTACTGATTTTGTTTTGGATGCGACTGTAGTAGTAAGGTTTTTTGACATAGTTGCACCTTTTTAGCGAGAAAAATATTGCCTTATTCCTAGTATATTACAAATATATCAGATTGGGAAGTTCGTTTTCTTTTTCAAGAGTTTTGTATTGTTTTATTGGGATATTCATCGTGGATAAGGGAGTGTTTACCCCTCCTGCTCTTTGATATAATGCTGAATTTGTTTTTCTAAGAGCTGTTCCAGGAGAGGTTCTTGGTAATTGCTCAGCAGGTCCTGCCAGCGTTCACTGGATCGATCTGTTATGTCTTTGCGGTCTCCATCCCACCAGGCTTCCAAACCGCTGCGGTCGGATAGCTCAGGGATCCAGAATTCTGTCCGGCACCGTTCCAGGGTTTGGGGCTGTCTTAAGTAGTGACCATCATGCCCAACTTTCTGGATTACCTCAAAAGCAAGTGTTTCAGGGTTTACTTCGATACCTTGTTGAAAATTCTTAAGCATTCCACAGAGCTCATCGTCCATTACAAATTTTTCAAATGAAAATGCCAGGTAAGAACTCATGATGCCGGCTGCGTGGAGGATAAAATCTATCCCGCTGTTTATAGTTGTCAGCAGGCTAAACATGGATTCGTATCCTGCCTGGGCATCCAGCGTGCTGGAGTCCGTCAGGGCACCCCCTCCCCTCGATGGGAATTTATATTTGCGCGCCAATTGAGCATGAGCAGCAATACATAGGGACAACTCAGGACTTCCGATTGCCAGACCACCGGTTTTCATATCAATATTTGTGGATGTGGATCCATAAAGAATCGGCAGTCCGGGTCTGATCAGTTGTGAAAGAACAATTCCTGCCAGCAGTTCCGCATTTTGCTGCGCGATAACCCCCGGCAGTGTGATAGGTCCGGTTGATCCGGCCATAATCAAGGAGGCGATGACAAGAGGCTGATTTGCGCGGGCATAAACCATCAGCGCCTGAACCGTATCCTTGCTGTAATGGAGCGGGCTGATGGGATTGATCAATCCTGTTGTGAAGTAATCCTCTGTCTTATCTCCAAAAAGGATGTTTATCAAGTCAATTGTCTGTTGGGCTCCGGTTTTTCCCTCCGTGCTACCGATAAAGGGTTTGTCTGATAAGTGGATATGTGCCTGAAGCATATGCAAATGCGCTGTTTCCTCGGGAATATCTTGTGGTTCGACCATCAGATACCCGCTCATGTCCTGGTGGGGTAGAGCGTGGGCTAAACGGACAAGATCTTGGTAGTCCTTGATTGTAGGGACTCGTTTGCCTAATTCCGGGTCAATTAAAAAAGGAGCACCGTACCCTGGAGCAAAAACTGGGATACCATCACCAATAGTCACTCTGCGATCAGGATTCCTGGCCTGGATTGTGAACTGATCTGGTACTTGGCTAATCACGTTATTGATTTGATTTTCATTAAAATAAACAATTTGGTTTTCTGTTTTGAATCCATGATTACGAAAGATATCCAGGGCTTCCTGTTCTGGAAAGCAGATCCCGATTTCTGAGAGAATTTTGATGCTTATACCATGAATCGCCTCTATCTCCGAGGCTGCCAGTAGGTCAATAAAATGATTTGTCATGAAGATCTCCTGAAAATTGTGTTATTGATGGTATATCTATGATGAAAAAAGCCTCCGGAAGCATATCCTCACTTTCTCTCCTCCGGAAAAAAATAGTTTTTGGTGCTTTCTTCCTATTCATTCCGAAAAGATCTTTGATGTCGGGGGCTTTCGCACATCCCCTTAAAAAGGCTCAATCCAGAGGGGGCTAAAGCCATTATTGGCTCGGTTGTTATTATGACGCTAACACAAATCATTGGGCAATTTGACTCCGGCAGCTGTTTATTATGGGCGGGCAGAGGAGGTGAAAACCAGGAGAGAAAAAAATCATAAGAAGGGCTTTACGTAAACGCAAGAGGCTTTATATGCAGCAGTTTGAGGGAGTATAATCAAGGTGAAAATTCTCTACTTAAACCAAGGAATTATGTCCCACAAGGTCTGACGACGTACAACCACCATTGTTTTGGACTCACCTGCTGAATATAGATAGGCTGGACTACAATATTCGCTGGAATTAGTGACCCATAGTCCAACAAAGTGTGAGGTTTGATTGTATTATTGTTCGATATCTAATTTTAATAACCACTAACAAGATGTTGGTTAGCCAAAGCAACTATCGCATTTAGCCTTCAAAAAATATGTTTGCAGTGCTTTACGCATTGAAACTGAGGTGGTCTTCTGATGACATAAGAACGGTTACTAGGCTGGAAAGTAGTCATCACCTATGTTTCACCCCTTGTTATAGTTGTTTACGTCTTTCCTTGATAATCTCTAATACCTGTTTCCAGCTATTAGTAAAAGCGCTCTTAAACAACTGAACCGGGCCAAAATCCTCAAACTCATCCATAGTTAAGCCATCCTCCAGATAACCACGCTTGAAGTCAGGTAGCTTTTCTATTAATTCATCAATCACTTTCTGGGGTACAGGGTTGAAAATTCTATAAACCACAGGTGGATTCTGTTCCAACAATTTATCTGCGGTTCCCACCCAGTTGATGGTGACACAAACTCGACCACCAACCATTTCAGTAAAATGGTGCAGTCCACGAGCCCCTCCACCAACAAAGACACATTTGTATGCTCTTTCTGTCATTACCTGATATACCTTTCGAGCGACAGCCAATCCAGCTTGGCAAAGAACATCAGGAGAAATCTTCACCTTGTTTTCCTGAACATAATTTCTCAGGTAATCGTCATAGATTCCAGTTATATGGGACATATACATCATCGGGAAAACACCAGATTTTCGGGCGGTTTTTTCATAAGTTTCCGCCAGGGCTACCAACTGAGAAACACCGAAGATTTCAGTTGAGTTCATAGGAACATTCTGAGGCACAAGTTCTTCAATCGCTTTTAAACCGGGCTCTGTCAACGGAATTTTGCAGCAGATATTTGGGTTGATTTTTCGATTTTGGAGAGCCTGACATACAATATCCTCAGGATTGTCATCTGCCAGGGGATCCCCTTGAATGCTCACAAAACCATGCTCCCCATAACTCTGATCAAACAAGGGCATAAATTTATCGGCCACAGGTTTTACCATACGGGCTTGGAATTCAATCGCAGCTTTGCGGTCATCTTTAATTTCTCGCAAAACCTCATCCAAGACAGCTTGGGTGTAAACACCCTCAACAGAATTGTCTAACATTTTTTGAGTATAGGATGGGTTATTTGTGCAACCCAGGGCGCCATTGGCAATTGCCAGATCAACCTGGTCTCTGGTAGGGTTATTAATCCAGAACATGGTCGGTGATTGATCAATTACCCGGTGGAAATATGCTTCTTTCATCTGTAATCCTCCTTAATTTATTCTTTCAATGTCCAAGAATATAGGAATGGTAACAAAAGTCGGTCATAATAATGGCAGAATATTGAAAGAACACACATAATAATTGTAAATTCTCGAACCTCAGCGAAACTCAAACAGCATTGTAGAAACCCACTGTAAGCCCAAACGTTCAAGCGTTTTCTGGGTAGGAGCTGCAGTATTTACATCCCATTCTGCCATTTCGTAATAACTGTTTTTGGTTAATTCAAGATCCGTTTTGTTCATTGAAATCCCGTCAGACACTCCCCCTGTAATAACATTGAAAAGTTTCTTGGGAAGTGTGTCGTTTACTCTAGTAAGCCCTTCCCGGACATTAAAAGCCTGCACAAGATACAAACGACGTTTCCCCACGCGCAGCAATTCTTCGATAGCATTATCCCATCCCGTTACTGCCTAGATAACTGTCACTAATTGCTCTGTGTCATAAAGCTGCCAAGTTGCGAGGGGTGCGCTTTCCAACGGCCCGCCCCACACAAATGCGGCTGTTATGATCAAGGATCGGCAAGAACTGGGCTTTTTGCTTCCCATCAGTGTAGAGGATCTCTGTGAATTTCGGATATATCATTGCAATTAATTGGTCTTTCTCAAATATTTAATTGTATCGCTTATAGGTCTGATAGGCCTATATTCAAGACCTATGAATTTGTTGTAACCTGTTGACTGAATAAACTCGAGGATATTTTGAAAATTAATTTCTCCTGTACCCGGATCATTTCGACCCGGTACATCTGCAATCTGGTAATGGTAAATAAAGGCGTAGTGCTTGCTGATCCTCTCAATTAAGTTGCCTTGACTTCTTTGCATGTGATATAGATCACACATGATCTTCACTCGCTGGCTATTCAGATCGGTTATAATCTGTGTAGCATCTTCAATACGGGTCAAGAAATAGTTTGGAACGTCAATTAGATTCAGAGGTTCAAGAAGTAGTGTGATATTCGTTCCTTCTAAAAGACTTTCAGCCCACTGTAGGTTTTCTAGAAAGCAATCTCGATGCTCATCGATAGTTATGTCCTTTGTGCATTTTCCGGCCATAACATGGATCATAGGTTCTCCAAGTTCTTCTGCATATTCAAGCGATTCCATAAAGGAGCGGCGAAAATGCTCTTTACGAGCTGGAATTGCTCCAGTACCCCATTCACCAGAATCTTGGTCACCTGCGTCAACATTTATAAAAACAATTTTTAATGTCAAGGAGTCAAGAAGGAAACGAAGTTCGGATTTCGATATCTGATATGGGTACCATATCTCGACGGCTTTAAATCCACGTTGTTCTGCACCTTTTAGAGCCAAGGGAATAGATAAATCTTCAAAGAGCAGATTGAGATTTGCAGAAAAATTAGGACCATTCATGGTGTTCATTACCTTTCTAATATTTGTTGTTCCTGTTTTTTCAACTCTGTTTATGATAGAGTAATTTTCAGACAAGTTCACGTAAATGAGTTGGTAGTCACCAATAAGTAAGTGAAGCTAAGATAGTTGGCATGATTAAAAAACGACTACCTGGAAACGTAAGAGAGCAGATAGTTTTTACGCTAATAGCCTAATACATCAAGCTTTTTGCATATAGATACTAGTTCGGGATGGATATATTTTCCTTCCTTTTCTAGTAGTTCGTCATCAGCCCAAATTGAGGGATTCAACACGATTCCATCCGTGTGTGTCGGTGCACCTCCCGAAGTGATCCCTAGACCGATATCCATACTTCCAAAGACTCTTGCATCCTCAGCACTTCTCCCAGAACAACGATTTATTCCAGGGTTACATCCATACGAAAAGTGAGCAATTTGATACATTAAAGGATCGTTCCATCTAGACAACCAATCCTTAAAATTCTTCGCTTGGTCACCTCCTTGGATTTCTTTGACATAACCATCCTTAATGTCTAGAATGACTGGGGATTCAAGAACTCCAATTCCCTTTGGTGGAAATATCGCACCATCGAATACTAAAACGCCTTGCACAGTGGAAAGTTGATGATTAAAGCCTGATGCCCCTGGGGGAAATTGCGTATATCCTCTTTTCCCATTGGAAGGTTGCCGGTCTTTAATCACCACTTCTTTTTCTACTTCAACAGTAAGATTTGTGCCTGCTGGGCTCGTGACACGGATGCACATAGCAGATTGTGATAATTCACGAAGTTTATTCTCCAATTCTTCAACCAATATTGGATCTTGCATACTAAATGTTCTCACAAGTCCATCTACGTCCATCGCAGTTAAGCAAAGCATACGACATCCAGAGTTTATTGCTTCACGATGAGCTGGCCCATGCAAAAGATATGCTGGTGCATATTCAATCCAAGCATCAGCTTCTCTTAAAGCTGCAGTTACTGGGGAGGGTGGAGCTGTTGCCGCATTAGGAAGTGATTCGTACCAAATTACTATTGGATGTCCACCTAACGTAAATATAGCCTCTGCCGTAGAATTAACAACTCTAGAATCAGTTGATGTGTCTGCTGTAATCACAACATTCTCACCCATCTGGATTGGGAATATCTCTTCAAAAATTAAACGGGTAGTTCTTGCTAATTCGTAGCTTAGATACCCTGTTCTTGTTTCAGTGCCGAAATAAATTTTCATGATTTTCTCCTTTCAAAACTAGCGATTGGTAATCCAAAAGTTTTCACTGGTTATTGTAATTAGATTCAATGTTGCTCACAAAACCAAGATTTGATGAAATCTTATTTGCTCCGTGAATTAACAAGGGAGCGAGTTTTTCAATTTTTTCACTTCTTCGATCGTAAATTGTGGTTGTCATACTGATGCTCGCAATTACATTGCCTTTGTGATCGCGAATCGGCGCACCAATACAATAGATCATATCCTGTTGTTCGGCTATATCGAGACTGTATCCTCGTTTTTTGATAAGAGCTAAATCCTCTAATAATTTGTCTCGGCTTGTGATAGTCCTTTCTGTGTGGCGAGGTAATCCCGTTTTCTTAATAATTTGATCCAAATCGTCGTCAGGAATAAATGCAATCAAAGCCTTACCAAGAGCAGTACAATGGATTGGAGCATGTCTCCCAACGGCAGAGTACATCCGAACTGGACGATCCGCTTCCCTCTTGTCCACGTAAACAACTTTATCGCCTTCGAGGATTCCCAAATGTATGGTGAGTTTAGTTTCATTATTAAGTTGATCAAGAATTGGAGCGGATAGAGTGATGAGATTCATGTCGTTGAAAACTCTATAAGCCATCTCAAAAAGCCTAAAGCCAGGCGAATATAAACTATCTTCGTCATTTTGGTTTACTAGTCTATGCTCCATAAGTGTAAGAAGTAAACGACGAGCTGTACTTAAAGGAATCCCCGTATCATGACTTAACTTTCCAAGTGTCATTGGCTTTTTAGAACTAGTAAGAACATCTAATAAGTTGATGGCTTTATCAACGGACTTGACCATTTGTGTATAATTCCTTTTCTTTCATATTACCTATTCGAGAGACGAATCCTCGGATTAAGTAAACCATAAAGGATATCCGCAGCAAGGTTGGATATGCTAAAGATTGCAACAACAACCATACTACATGCTTGAATCAGGGTTATATCGCGTCGCTGAATACTAAAAACCAGTAATCTTCCCAATCCAGGATAACCAAATAATGACTCGGTGATTATTAAGCCGCCAAATAACCATCCGATTGATAAAGCAATAACTGTAACAGTGGGAAGAAGCGAGTTGCGCAAAACGTGTTTTATAAGAACTTGCATTCTAGGAAGCCCTTTTAAGTCTGCCGCTCGGATATAATCTGAGTTCAGTACTTCAATCGTACTGGCCCTTGTCATGCGAGCTATATATCCGATACTTGTAAGACTAACAGTAACGGCAGGCAAAATGAGAAATCGAAAACTTTCTCTAAAATTTTGATCTGGCTCAATTGAAGAGTTAGCTGGTAATAAGTCCCAATTAATCGCTAAGAGTGTTATCAGTATCACACCGGTAACGAATTCTGGAAGCCCAGCAAAAGTCATTGAAATTGCAGAAATTGCTCGATCCGTAACATCGCCCTCTTTAAGAGCTGCAATTGTTCCTAATACAATACCAATGGGTACATAAAAGGATAGAGAAACAATTGCTAACATGATTGAATTCCTAAGCCGTCCCAGAACCATTGGCCGCACTTCATACCTAGATACCATTGATATCCCCCAATCACCAGTAATAAAACTTAATAACCAATCTGTGTATTGAATGACAACAGGCCGGTTTAAGCCTAATTCCTCGCGAAGATTTTCTACAGCTTTTGGAGTGGCGAACTGTCCTAGTACAACTCTTGCTACATCACCAGGTAAGAGTTGTGTGGCGATAAATATTATTACTGATGCTAAAAGCATAGTTAGAATGACGAATCCCAAACGGCGTAGAAAATATTTTGTCATTGAAGCGCCTTTTTGGAGTTGTATCTATTGTTATTGTCGAGTTGTAGTTTATCCTGAAGATCCTCTAATGGGATGTGGCATCGAATAAAGTGGTCATCATTGTCTACCTGCCATGGTGGCTTTTCTGCTTCGCAAATCTTGCCTATTATGCGAGGACACCGGGTATGAAAACGACACCCAGCGGGAATATTAACTGCACTAGGTAGACTTCCATAGAGTCGAATGGGTTCTATCTTCGTATCATGATGAAGGGCTGGGATTGCAGACACTAATGCCTCAGTGTAAGGGTGGGATGGAGGCGCAAATACTTCATTTGCCAATCCAAATTCCACTAATTGTCCCAAGTAGATTACCGCGATTTGATCGGATAGGTAACGGACAGCTGCGAGGTCATGAGAGATGAATAAGTACGAACTTTCTTCTGATTCTTGGAGCTTGACTAGTAGATTCATTATAGAGGCTTGTACTGAGACATCTAAAGATGAAATTGGTTCGTCAAGGATTACTAATGAGGGTTTGGCTGAAAATGCTCGTGCAATCGCCACACGTTGCTTTTCACCCCCGCTTAACTCATGCGGTAATCTGTGTAAATAATCCTCAGGTAGGTTTACTGCCTTAAATAACCCTTTTAACTGTTTTTCAATTTCCTCCCTTGAGAGATTACCAAGCAGGAAAAGTGGTCTGCTTACACTTTCCCCAACCGTATGCTGGGGATTAAGTGAGGCATCAGGATTTTGGAAAACCATTTGTATTTTTCTTAGCAACTCGGGGGGTCGCTCATCTACTGTCTTAGCTAATCGGTTTTCCCCTAGCATTATTTCACCAGCAGTAGGTTTTTCTAAGCCTGCTATACAACGAGCAAAAGTTGTCTTACCGCAACCACTTTCTCCAACCATACCCACCGTAGAGGATCTATGATTACGAATGGATATATCGTCAACCGCGTGTAAAAATGAGGGAACTTTCCCAAACAGACTAGCAAATCCTCGCTCAACCTGGAAATATTTTTTAATGTTACGTGCATCTAACACCAACACCTCATCCATTTTAGTAGCATCATTGATAATTTTTTCTTGGGCATGGAAGAGACTGGTCCCGTGCTTAATTTCCTTCCATCGGATGCATGAAGTAAAATGTTCATGATAAGCTTCTATTAATGGAGGGTGTTCCTGCAAACATTTATCCTGGGCGATTGGGCACCTTGGGGAAAAAATACACCCGTTAGGTAGTTCGTCTGGTTGTGGGATGTGGCCAGGAATAGTACTTAAGTTTATTTTGTGTTTGCTTAAATCAATACGTGGGACACATCCTAATAGACCTATACAATAAGGGTGCAACGATTTGGTGAAAATTTCTTGAGTTGTGCCTTCTTCTACTAACTCACCTGCATACATCACTCCAATTCGGTCACAAATCTGGGCTGCTACTCCCAGATTGTGAGTGATATAAAGAACAGAAGTTTCATATTCTTCTAACAAATTCCTTATCAAATCTAGAATAACAACTTCAGTTGTTACATCTAGTGCTGTTGTAGGTTCATCCAATATTAAGAGTTGAGGATTGGTCACAAGTGCCGAAGCAATCACAATTCGTTGTAACAACCCCCCACTTAATTGGTGTGCATAGCGTTTTGAAACCGACTCAGGATCTGCAATCTGCAGTTTGTTTAGCATTTCCAACGATTCTCTTCTAGCTGCCTTGCGTGACATTCCGAGGTGGGCTCGTGCCACCTCGGCAATCTGTTCACCGACCGGAATAGATGGATTGACAGCCTCCGAGGGATTTTGGTGTACCATAGTTATTTTAGATCCCCATACGCGCCGCATCTCTTTTGGAGAGAGATTCAGGAGGTTTGTGCCATTAAGTAAAATGTTTCCGCCACTGATCTTACCGTTACGTGGTAAATAACGAACTATAGCTCTAGCCAATGTCGTCTTTCCAGATCCAGACTCACCAACTAATCCATATATTTGGCCCTTATAAAATGTGATCGATACATCTCTAACGGTAGCGAGGGGTCCTTCTTCGGTATTGTAAAATACCTCCAATTTATTTAAATCTAGAACGACTCTGTTTTCCTTTGATGGAGAGTGTGTGTTTTTCATAAGCTTTGGTATTAATGGCTACTCACACCGCCAGGGAGCAGCATACGTCGCAGCCCATCACTAAGGAATGCTACACCGATTACTAGGAGCGCAATAGTTCCAGCTGGAAATAGTAGAACCCATTGTGCAGTATCAAACCAAGTGCGCGCTTCGCCAACCATCAAGCCCCAATCTGGCGCAGGGGGTTGCACGCCAAATCCTAAAAATCCCAAAGAGGCTACTAAAAATATCGAATATGAAAAACGCATAGAGGCTTCAACGGCTAAGGATGGAAACACATTTGGAAGGATTTCCCTGATAAGGATATAGGCGTTACTCTCACCACGAAGTCTTGCGTGTTCGACAAACTCCCTGGTTCTTAAATCTAGAACTAAACTTCTAACTACACGCGATACTGTCGGTATGTAAAGAAAGCCAACAATGAATACAACATAAACCCGTGATGGCCCAACGGTAGCTAATATGACCATTGCCAAAAGTAATGGGGGGATAGATAAAAGCACATCCATTAACCTCATTGTAATCTCATCAAATAACCCACCGAAATATCCAGACAGGAGTCCTAATATAAGCCCACAAATGGTTGCTAGGAGAGATCCCGTACCAGCCACCATATATATATCACGACTACCAACAAGTATCCGACTGAAAATATCGCGGCCGAATTGATCTGTTCCAAACCAGTGTTTTATTGATGGGGGTTGCAAGCGTTCAGCAAGAATTTGATCTGAGTATTTATATGGTACTAATATGGGTGCAAAGATCGCCATTAATAAGAAGAAGATAACAACACATAGACCGAGTAATGTAGTAAAGTCTCGTTTAAGGTGGTTTAAAAATCGTGAAATTCGTTTATGTCTAATGTTTTTACGAGATTTACTTCTCATAGCATGTACATTTTCCATTAGCTTCGTCAATTACCTCTAATTGAATTTCTTCCCAGCAGAAATAATAAAAATATTTCTGCTGGGATAGAGAGTTACTTATGTAAATCTATACGTCTGATAATATTCTAATTTCACTCTTCTATATAAACTAGACGTAAATCAGTACCGGTACCAAAGGCCATAGGTGGTTGCACCCCCTTGAGTCTAACACTGGCACCATATAGATTATCTACGAAGAAAACAAGGATAATTGGACCACGTTCCATGAAAATTTCTTGAATTTGATGATAGTAGTCAACACGCTTCTCGTGGTCCATCTCCATAGCTGCTAGTTCAGCTAATTTATCGAGCTCCTCATCACACCAATGACTTTCGTTCCAATTCGCACCACACTTGAATGCTAGATCAAGATAAGGCTGTGGGTAAGCACGAGCCCCCCAATCTGTGATAGCAAAGTCTGCTTCCATCCAGACATTCTCTGCCCCATAGTAGACATCTGTCGGCACTATTTGAATGTTAACTGTAATACCTGCTTCAGCAAGCTGTTCTTTCCAAACTGTGCACATAGCAGGTACCGGAGCCCGATCTTGACATACTATTTCGATTTCTAATCCATCAGGATAGCCAGCCTCTGCCAATAATTCTTTAGCCTTTTCAACATCTCGTGGTGGTAACGGTACGTCCAAGAAAAAGTCTCCATACACAGGTCCAATAGGCGTATCACGACCAGCATAACCTAATCCTTGATACGTGGCGTCAAGGATTACTTGACGATCCGTCGCAAGTTTTATAGCTTGTCGTACTCTGTTATCGTTCGCTGGCGGACGATCTGATCGCATATGGAGGAGCCATATAGTATTTGATGCTTGTCGATAAACGACGGTATTTGGATCTTGTTCCAAAACATCAACATATTCAGGAGGTAAGTATATAATCCAATCTATTTGGCCACCACGCAACGCTTCAACTTGTGCTGTGTTGTCAGATAAGAATATAAACTCCATACCATCAAGATAAGGCAGCTGATTGCCTTGTTCATCTTTTTGCCAGTAATTTGGATTACGCTTAAATACAAGTCTATCTTCTGGGATGTAGCTCTCAATCATAAATGGTCCGGTGCCATTAAATTCAGTGTTAATATCTTTTACATCGGCGTCTACAATAAGTCCATGAAGGTCGCCCAAGTCTTTTAGAAAGTCTGGACTGGGGTTTTTCAATTTGAAGACAACCCTGTACTCATCAGGAGCCTCAATGGTCAGAACATTTGTGTATAGATCAACAGATGGCGAACCAAGATCTGGATCCCTTAGGCGATCAAAAGAAAACTTGACGTCTCTTGATGTCATCTCCTTCCCGTCGTGAAATAAGATACCCTTGCGCAATGTAAATGTCCACTCTAGGTTGTCTTCACTAACCTCCCATTTCTCGGCTACACTTCGATTAATATCTGGCTGGTTATCTTCGCCGATAAATACCAAGAAATCATGCCATTGCCGTGCGATCTCATCATCTGAAATGGAACCAAGAAACGCTGGGTCGAGATTTGCTGGGGGGTGAATTGCATGTCTTAGAACTCCACCATACTTATCGCTTTTTGTTGATTCTGTAGTATCTGCTGGTTGGGTAGCTTCCGAAGGTTGCCCTTCTAGAGGCTCTGTTTCACTCGCTGGTTCTGGACTGGCACCACCACAAGCACTCAATATCATACCCATCAAAATTAATATAGAAAGAACGATATATAGTTTATTTGTTCTGTACATAGAGCACTCCTTATTTTTTTCTAATGTATGAAAATTTGAGCTTTTGTTCGGATATATTCTTATCTATATATTTCACCTCCCATTGATATAAAAGATTTCATTTATAAACAACACCTCCACAGATCCGTACGGTTTAGGTCGCCATACATCCTGATTGGTGTAATGCTCTTATTAACAGATTAAATTTTCCGTTGATGTTTTTTTTACTTTAATCGGAGATAAATTTCTATTCCGCATTATGGAATACCATTTCTTCTAGTGGCAAGTCCATTTTAGCAAAAAAATAAATCGTTGTCAATATACCGTTGTATTAAACTTAAAAATGTCACACTCCATGAAAAACTACGGAAATTGGCAAAAAATCTCTTTCTTAGATAAAGTGGATTGTCTCGCACCCTAATTCTTTGCATAGAGTGTTTGATTTAAAGGAAATTTTTTTGTAATATTCCAGAAAAGAGCCCCCAGTAATAATGTACTGCACCCTAAAATGTAGACTCAAATAAAAAAAGAGCCTCGTGAGTTAGACTAGCAGGCACCTTAGTTGATAAGGTGCCTGTTTTGTTTTCAATTGCATTCTCTCATAATTGTAAAAATAAATGTATTCGTCAATGATCACCTTCACTTCTAGGTAAGACAATCCCTGATATTGTTTCAGACATTCTTCTTTCAAATGGCCAAAGAAATTTTCCATCGGGGCATTGTCCCAACAATTCCCTTTTCTGGACATAGAAGGTCGAATTTTAAATTCTTTCGTTAGGCCATAATAAGCGTGTGAGCAATATTGATAACCTTGGTCACTGTGAAGGATGGTTCCATCAGCGACCTTTTCATTTTTTAGAGCCTTTCTAAGGGTTTGAGTTACGAGAGCGACTGAGTTGTGTTTTCCTAATGGATGAGCCACAATGAAGCCGTCAAAAAGGTCTTTGACAGTGGAAAGATAAGCCCAGCCTTGATTAGTATGAATATAGGTTATATCAGTAACCCATTTCTGATTGGGTTTTGTGGCGATGAAATCACGATTTAGATGATTGGAATACCTGTGCTGAGTTTTGATCTCATACCATTTTGGATATGGTTTTCGCTTTCGAGCCACCGATTGAATGCCCATTTTGTTCATTAAGCGTAAAACAGCCTTATGATTGATCTGTAAACCATACTTTTTCTCAATCCATATTTTGATTCTACGATAACCATAGCTTCGTCTTGAGGAAAGATAAGCTTCCTCTATTATTTTCATTCGCGCCAGATCCGGATCAAGTCGGTCAATCCTTTTCAACCAGGCATAATAACTGGCTCGTGATATTCCAAAAAAAGCACACGTGGCTTTCACTTGGTGTTTTTCCTGGAAGTGGCAGATTGCCCGATATTGCGCTTCACGAGCGTATTTCTGCGCAACTCGGTATGGAATTTTTTTAGCAGATCAACTTCCATTTCCAACCTGGCAATATATGCGGCTGAATTTTCCTTACCAGATTTTCAACCTCTCAATCTGGCCTTGTTTTCAAACATGCCTACTCCCTCTCTACGATATTGCGACATCCAATTGCATATTCGATTTGGATCTCGAATCCCAAAATATTCGATGATTTCCGCTGAACTCCATCCTTCTTGGGCATAGAGTTCAATGGCTTTTTCCTTCATCCATATTGGATAATGTTTCATGCCCTTTTTCCCAGCCATAATAGAAAAACCTCCTGTTTTTATTTTCTCACAGGAGGTCTCTTTTTATTATGTGTCTTGTTTATGGGGTTCAGTTCAGTGAGGGGGCTCTTTATTTGGCAATTAATCACTCTCTATTCTACTCAGCCGGCATCTCCTGAAGCGCTGGTATAGTGCTTTCTTCTTCCACCGCTTCCGTTTCTTCCTCTTCCTGGAGGATCTCTGCTGCCAACTCCTGTAGTGCTTCGATATCCTCTTCCGGCACGTGGCTGGCCTGCCAGAATTTCTCCAGCAATTCGGCAGGCGAGAGATCTCCTACAGTCTGATCCTGAGGGAGACGAATGCGCTCATCCATCTGGGGACGTTTGACCAAATGGAATTCAAATGCATCTAAAGCGTGCTCCTGGATGGCCCTATCATCAATCAAGGGCGCCCAGGCCCGGGGATATTCCAGCACCAGCCGCACGATGGCGTCTTCCATCACGTCCGGAGCCGGCAATACATTCAGAACCTGGTTGGTGATGTCCTGCTGGGATTCCAGCTTCAGGTAGCGGTCCTGGAAGGGACGGATCCCAGTAAGTTTGCGCCAATCCACATCAGTTTGTCCTTTGTTCACCTCGGCCATGACGAAGAACTTGTCATCCCCCGCTTCCCCAAAGTCGACCCGTTCGATCGACCCCGAGTAGATCACCGGGGGATGGTTCCCTTTGTTGAGATCCTGGGCCTTGTGGATATGACCCAGGGCCACATAATCCAGCCGGGGGTCGATTACCATAGACTTGGGCAGTACGAAGTCCTTTCCAAGAAGAACGGTACGTTCCCCACCATAGACCGCTCCCTCAACAGAAGCGTGGGCGGTAAGGACCGTTGGCAGGGAAGGATCAGCTTGATCGAGCCATTTCTCAAGCACGTTAGAGAGTCGTTTTTCCATTTCTTCATACAGCTGTCCCAGATCCCGAGTTTGAAAGTCTAGGTAGGCCATCAGGCCTGACCGGGAAACCCAGGGGACCGCCAGCAGCTGCAGGTCTAGCTGTTTTCCTGATGGGCATAGAGGTTTCAGATCCTTAGGATCCAGTAACACCGGTTTATCCACCACCAGGACATGGGGGACCTGGAGAGTGGAGAATTCTTCCATGGCATGGGCCCGGGAAACAGAGGGGGAAACATCATGATTCCCTACCAGCAGGATGGTAGGGATCTGCGCATCTGAAAGGCGCATGATCCTTTTCCCCCACTCTCTCTGGAAGGTCGGGGCCGGGTCCCGGTTTTTGTAGGCATCACCGGCAAAGATCACGCAGTCGACCTGCTCTAAGATGGCAGTATCCACAATCTCGTCGAGGGATTTTAGAAAATCCATTACCCTGAGGGGAAGTCCGGTTTCCGGATCCTGTCGGCCGTAGTTGGCCATATCTATATGCGAGTCTGCAAAATGTAGAATTTTAGGCATAGTTATGCTCCTTCAAAGTGAATTTGATTACTCTCTCGTTTTCCCCCAGGAAACCAGGGTGAGAGATACATGTGGGCAAATTCCTGGCTGAATGACACATGTGGTTTTTCTCCCAGGCGAGCAGCCACTTTCGCTATTATCAACAGCTGAAAAGAACGCATATGGGCGTTTGCATAATGTGTACTAATGACAACTCTGCCCCGTTTCTCTGTAACTGCGATCCGGATCCTTCCACAGGTACCGGCCTGGGAAAATATCTGACCGCCAAAACATTTCAGGGGTGGTTCTCTGGTCAATCCAGCCTCCTCTGCAAATTTTCGTACAACCCCTTCCTCTAGTGGACTGGGGAAATCAAGGGTGATATCCATTTCTTCTCCTTTTTAATAGAAAGCCCTCTCCTTTGGAGCTGGAAGAAGGCTTGGGGTTTGTTTTTCACGGTTTAGACTAAAACGGGATATCATCTTCCTCTACATCATCGCCGTTTGAGCTGAAGCTGCCCAGCATAATCATCTCTTTGGCCACGACCTTGGTGAAATACTTGGTCTCCCCCTCTTTTTCATAGGATTCAGTCTTCAGCCGGCCTTCGATGTAGATCCGGTCACCTGTGGTCAAATGTTCTTCAATCACTTTAGCGAGGCCGGTCCAGGCTTCAATGTTGAACCACTGGGTATCCTCAATGCTTTCCCCCTCCCGGTTTTTGTAGGTCCTGTTGACGGCCATTCGGAACTTGGTGACCTGTTTCCCTTCCGGGGTGAACCTGGTCTCTGGATCCATGCCTAAATTTCCAATGAGCTGAACTTTGTTCATTCCTTTCATGGTTATCCTCCTGTTCTATAGGTTTTAATAGGAAGAGCCCCCGGGGTATTCAGGGGGCTCAGGTTTTGATTGGTTTGCTTTTATTTGTTTTGATATTCGCTCCTTTACCAGGCTGGTTTATTCTTTCTTATCACCCTCTTCCTTACCGAGGTGTTTCATGAGTCCCAGGCTGACAATGCCGGCAATTTCAACAATGACCGCATTGATCATCAGTTTGACGATCTCGGGGCTCACGTGCACAAAGGGGATCTCAAACGAGCTGAGCAGGATCAATCCCAGGGTCAGGATAGCGGCTGCCATCAGGATCCGCGAAAAAGCAAGCTGGACTTTATCCATCTGTTTTTGGGTCGCGAGTAGGTGCCTTTTTTCTTCCAGGTCAAAAGCTCGTTCTATCATCTCCTCTTCTACTGCAGAAACGTTTTGATAGTCTGGTTTCCCAACCGGGTTGCTCTGATCTAATCTTTTTCTAATCCATCGGAAACACATGCTGTCCTTCTTTCTTTTTTTATGGGGGCCCTGTATTAGGCCCGTGCGGATATTCCTCTATATGTAACGTGTTCCCTCCTTTCCCGGGTTGCGAAACCCGGTCTTAAATTTTTGCCAGTCCTTTGTAGCGGGCGTGCATCAATTTACCAGATGCTGTTCGGCCCTGTGTTTCAACAAGCACATTGAAGTTGCCACAGCTCGCTTTAGCCATGATCTCTTTTTGTGCTGCAGCATCGAAACCGGTGCCTACTTTGCCGACAGGCACCAGTTCTCCACCAACCTCCTCTGCTACGTTCATGGACGCAAACAGGCGGTTCTCTGCTGTAGTGGGTGTGACGCCAGTGCAGACAAGAACCAGAGTGTCGATGTACTTGGTACGTACCATTGGATACGAGCCTGTTGTTTTACCGCCAGTGTATAGGCAGCTGCTGTCTATCCAGACTTCACCTTCTCGCCCTTCAGATCTTTGCTTTTCTACCAGGGCTTTCTTTTCTTCTTTAGTAAATGCTGTCGGGCAGATCTCGAAATAATCGGGGCAGGTGGATTGATCAGGACTGGCAAACCAATCCACTTTTTGCAGGAACAGAATGCGCTTGTTTTCTGGTGCATTCGTCAGGCAAGCCCCGTCGATGTACAAGGCTTTGAAGGCAGTATAGACAGCGGTAACATCTGCTGTTGGTTGGCCTTCAGTATTCCATTCGGCAGCCTGGGCAGCTGTTCGGTGCTCCTTGCCATCAAATGAGCGATACCACAGCTCACCATCTAGAACAAAAGTCCCGATCCTCTGGGCAGCTTCTTTGAAGAAGTTTACAAGCGAGTTGTCTGGGATATCCACCAGGTTCAAGTTGCGTGTCTGAAACCATACCTTGTCCGGCGTTGCGATCACCACGCTGCGGTGACCATCACGTTTAGGCTGGCCGAGGTAGTTCTGGGAGGTGATGTAAAAATCCCGGTCTTCAGGCGCATCAACAGCCTGCATGGTGTGGATTTTGCCGGGCTGCAGGTGACCGGGCAGGTCGTCAAGCACTGGTAAATCCTCTGCTTTCGGTCGGTTACTTCCAAAAACTGCCTGCAATACCGTGTCTCCAGCTCCTTTTGGCGGTGATCCGAAGGTGAGTTCGTAGGCTTTGACCCAAAAAGCCATTGCCATCTCCTCGGCACCGTTGGCTTGGGCACATAGAGCCAGGTCAATTACTTTAGGCGCTGCGATATTGTTGCCGTATCGTGCCAGGTACGCTCGAGCTCCATCTGCTCCCTGCGCATCAAGGCCTTGAGTCACTACACGCGTCTCCCAACGTTTGTTGATCGCGCTAGACACTTTAATGATCCCGTCTTTTGACTTTTTAGAGACGTGCTCATTAATAAACGATTGAAGTTCCACTTGTTACCTCCTGGTTTTGGTTTAGGGTTTGTTTGGGCCTTTTATATTCTGGATGCGCAGCTGCTCGATGATCTGGTGCGCTTCTTTCTTGTTGTTTTGCAGTATTACGAGGAGCTCTTCTGCTTCATCGTCTGGGATCCCGCAGAAATGAGCAAGGATACGGGCGCTCAAGCGCGAGTGCAGGTAATTTATAGGGGATTCCATGAAGTCTTCTGGCCACAGCTGGCGACCAAGCCGAAGCTCTACGCAGTTGATACATAACATGCCGACGAGGTCCGGAACAGCCTCCTTCCACACCTCGCCCGTCAGCATGTAGTACTCGTCGTTGAGCGCTGTATTGACACCGCAATCCAGACACACGAACGGTTCCAGATCTTCTTCATCATCGTAGAAATCGTCTTCGTACATATTGAGTTGACCTCCTTTTAGCTCACTGAACTAACCATTATTGAAGAGAAAC
>SDBU01001654.1_pt1 | contig 31099 bp, 27 predicted proteins | sample 2277071 | NCBI WGS metagenome assembly SDBU01 (sample SAMN10397929, study PRJNA504765) | marine sediment metagenome | isolation source: marine sediment core GS08_GC12, 126 cmbsf | place: Arctic Ocean: Gakkel Ridge, Loki's castle | collected 2008 | reverse complement strand
GGGGTGAAGAGCTTTCAAAATGCTGTGGATAGTTTAATAAATGTAGCGCAGGTCTTCAGACCTGCCACAGGCAGACCTAAAGGTCTGCGCTACTCTCCCGTCAAGGGAGAGGGGATGAGTCCTCCCTCTCGTGGAGGGGGGTGAAGAAAGAGGCGAGATGAAAGGGAAGGTTATTTTGATATTGCTGATAGCAGTGAGCTTGCTGGCGGCAATCGCCTTGCCTCAAGCCGAGGTAGCCCAAGCCAGCCCAGATACAGCCACCCTATATCCCAATGAGGATATAACAACGCAGTGGTATGTCGTTCCTTCTGACGCCCCTTCTCATTACTCGGTGATAGATGAGGGCGTAGCAACTCCAAATGATAGTGATTATATCTATGAGCGGCGGGCGGTTGATGAGTTTGGTCTTACCACTGTAAGCGGCATTGAAGAATGCACTGCCGTAACTGTAAAGCTAAGGGGGCGCCGAGAAAGCCCCCCGGACTTCCTGCATGTCAAACTTTTTAAGGACGGCACACAGATAGGCGGTTCGTGGGATGCTCTCTTCCCATACCGAGCCTGGGGTAATGTGGAAAATACCTGGTCAGGTCTGAACCTGTCGCAGTCAGATATCGACGGGCTGAGAGTCAGGTTAGAATCCGCGACGCACTATTCGGTTTATGTATCAGCCCTTGAGGTGGAGGTCACTTATTCGGCTTCGGCGGCTTTAAGCACGGCAATAGACATCAGAGCCCAGGATTATACCTCGGCGGTATCAAGCATAACCTTCCCCGAGGCTTCGCCAGGTTCTTCGGTCTCCCAACCTTATAATAATGTTGACGGCAGTGGCAGCCCGCAGGGGTTCGGTGATGCCGGCACAGCCAAGCCGGTGGTGACCCTGGTAAACACCGCTGGTGGTAGCTATATAATCTGGTATAACATAGCCACCTTCACCAATGCCGTGGTAAGCGCTGAGCATTACCTGGTTAACACTAACGGTGCTGCCTGCGAAAGTGCAACTGCTATCAACAATGCGGTGACCTTTGACGCCAACACCAGCACTGGCGTAACCATAGCCCCCGGCGTGGATAAGGACTTGTATTTGAAGGTAGTCCTTTCCAGCGTAGGCGGGAAGTCGGGGAGTTCAACGCTCACCATCCTAGGGGAGACAGCGTAAACAATGAAGTTGAAGCTGATTATCGCCTTATGTTTAATACTGGTATGGCTATCCCCAGTTGGGGTTGAGGGGGCTACCCAGGAGGCAAGCACCTCCCCTCTCCTAGAGGTCTCTGAGGTATCCGCCCATACCAATCGGGCGGTGGAAATCTCCTGGAAGACAAACATCAAGGCTATATCTCAGCTATACTACGATACCGAATCTCATGAGGATATAGCCGACTACGCTTTCTTTGTTGAGGACCTTGCCCTCACCGCAGAGCACAAAATTGGCTTGACCGGGCTTTCCCCAGGAACCCTTTATCATTATAGGGTGAGGGCGGCGATACCCGGCACCGAAGCGGCGGCTATTTCCGATGACTACACTTTTATATCCCCCACCCCCATCAACTGGGCTCCCATTATCGGTGCATTCGTGGGCGGGATTATCATCATACTCCTGGTCTACATTGCTATCCTCAGGAGGAGACAAAGGTCTGCATAGGTAGCCCTAACAAGGTCTGTGCATTTGATAATACCCTAGAGCGCTGGCTTTTCCATCTTGTTAGAATCTAGGGGAAGTTCTTGAGATTGGCTTATAGGATTTATGTAAAATTCTTTTGACTTGCCAAAGAAAAAGATCACTATGTCAAATTAAATGGGGAAATGCCATTCATCTCTAAACTCTGATCAGCTCAGGGGTAATTTGGTCCATATCCTTGAAGTATATACATCATCCCAACTATAAGTATACAGCACATAATTATACAGCACATAATTTCCATCAGGGTTGAGTGCATAGTGATAGTCGCCGAGACTATCCTCCTTATCCTTCATTGGGGCTCCAGTAAAGGGGTTGGTGGGCCACTTCAGGGATTCGGCTTCCATCACCTCCCGCATTGTCTCGGGGTCAAGCCTCTCTGGGAGGTGCCCTTCCCTTTCCCTATAGGCTTCAAGGATAGCCAGCAGAGCCGGGAGGCATTCATAATAGATTACATCGTCTAAAGCGTTGATCTGGCTGATAAGCATAACCTCCTCAGGCTTTTCTATAATTATAGGCTCCCCATAATCGGTAAAAGACATGGTAGTGGTAGTAACCAAAGTTAGTTCCTGCTCATCATGTAAGAGCGTAGTCTGCTGCACCTCCATCTGGCTCACCAAGTAACTTTCTGGATCAACCCAGAACCTCAATGAATAGCTTTCCAATCCTTGGATAAAATCAGCCTTAGCCTCCTCGGAGAAGACTGGCTCAATTTCAACCTGCTCCCAAATTTGTGTAGCCTGCCCATAAGAACTCAGGATGTCCTTTAATTCCCTTTCAACCTCAGGGCTTACTGAAGTAGCATTATTTATGTGGGCGTTGAAGTATCCTTCTCCGTCATTATATCGGATTATCTCAATACATATATCCTCCTTGGTTAAACAGGTGAAATGCTGTTCAACATATCGATCCCTGGTCTCCCAGGTAAAAGAGCGCATTACATGAAAAACCTCATAGCCTAGCGACCGAAAGAAAACTTCATCGCCAGGGGTCATGTTCTTCAATTCTGGAAAATGCACCCGAAGCACAGGAGTTAGCTTATTCTCGACAAAGCCTTGCCCATCAAAGCTAGCCCGGATGATACGATGCTCGCTTCCATTCAGAGTAGCTACCCCTTCGTCTTGCGCATCTTTAGCATGCTCCAAAAACTCTCTAGGGTCAAATAGTATCGGCAAATACGCTATTGAGTTAACCCCTATATTAGTTCCCCACCTAATGCCATTTTCGGAGACGTAAACCTCCTCCCCCAGCCTTATGATATTGTTAGGCATTTCATATTTTGGAGTGGGTGAAAGGGACCTTATTCGGTCTGGAGGAGCATATTCCAGAACCCCAGGTGCTTCCTCATCTAATGGCTGCGAAGGCATTCCCGGTATTCCCTCAGTTGCTACCTGGCAGGTAGCCCTGAAGGACTGAGCTACCATCTCCTGATGCGCCCGCTCCAGTATCTCAGTTGCGCTAAGGGTTGTATCAGAGGTGGTGCAGGCTGGGACGATAGCTAGCCCTAGCAAAAGTGGAATTAGAAAAATCCATCGCTGTTTCATATTGTTGCTCAGTTTATCATATTGCCCAATTAAGAATCTGTCAAGCATTGCCTATTACTTGTGTAGGTGTGCTTATTAACTCTCGGCATCCTACATTGCCTAAAAATCACGCTAGAACCTTTATGCCAAGCCCCTTGGTCTATACTGTATCGCCTCAGCCAGGTGATTCGCCTTAATGACCTCAGCATGGTCGAGGTCAGCAATGGTGCGGGCAAGCTTGAGAATGCGGTGAAAGGCACGGGCGGAGAGGGAAAGTTGATTCATAGCTGCACGGAGCAGGCTCTGGGCTTGGGGCTCTACTTGACAGAACTGCCTCACCTCCATTGGGGTCATCTCAGCATTACAGGCAAGTTCTGTTTCCTGCAAGCGCTGACGCTGAATTTGGCGTGCTTCTTCCACCCTGGCTCGAACCTTCTCCGAGCTTTCCCCCAGTCGGTCATCAGTTAGCTTCTCATAATCTATGCGGGGAACATCGACATATATATCAATCCTATCAAGCAAGGGTCCGCTGATGCGCTTATGGTAGCGGGAGATTTCACTGGAGGAGCAGCGGCATTCTTTAACTGGGTCACCAAAGTATCCACACGGGCAGGGGTTCATTGCCCCTACCAGCATAAAGTTAGCCGGGAAAGTAACACTACCTTGAGCCCGACTAATAGTAACCACATTGTCCTCCAATGGCTGGCGTAATACCTCAAGAACAGCATGACCGAATTCAGGGAACTCATCGAGAAACAGAACCCCTCTATGACCGAGGCTTATCTCTCCTGGCTTGGGCCAGCGTCCTCCTCCCACCAACCCGGCGTTGGAGATAGTATAATGAGGGGAACGAAAGGGGCGCTGGACAATAAGTGGGGTATCCGGAGGTAAAAGCCCACTCACACTGTAGATCTTGGTGACCTCTAGGGATTCTTCAATAGTCATCTCAGGAATGATGGCTGGCAGGGCACGAGCCAGCATAGTCTTGCCACTGCCTGGGGGCCCACTCATGAGCAAGTTATGTCCCCCAGCCGCGGCTACTTCCAGCGCTCGCTTAGCATGCTCCTGACCCTTTATGTGAGTAAAATCAGTGACATACCACCTTTGTGCCCTGATAGTTTCTATTTCTGAGGGAGGCAAATACTGGGGAATGGGGCTTTCGCCACGGAGATGTCCTGCCAGTTCAGCCAGGGAATTGACCGGAATAATCTGAACCCCTTCTATCAGGGAAGCCTCTTTGGCATCAGCAGCAGGGACAAACACAGTGGAAAGCTCCTTTTCCTTGGCAAGGGCAACCATAGAGAGAACCCCATGGGTATGGCGTAGGCTCCCATCAAGGGAAAGCTCCCCCAGGAAAATGGTATGAGAGACATCAGCAAATACCTGCTCTGAGCTGAGAAGAATGCCTACCGCTATAGGGAGGTCATAGGCTGGTCCCTCCTTCTTAAGGTCAGCAGGAGCAAGGTTTACCGTAATTCTTCGGTTGGGGAAGGTGCAGCCCGAGTTTCTAGTAGCAGCACGGACCCTTTCTCTGGATTCTTGGACGGCTGTATCAGGCAGCCCAACAATAGTGAAGGTGGGCAAACCGGGGGAGATATCCACCTCCACCTCGACTATCTGCCCCTCTAGCCCAACCACCGCAGCGGAGTTCACCTTTGCAAGCGCCATGAAATAACCCTTTCGTCTACACTTTTCAAGGTGATTATAGCAAGCCTAGGGGTATAGGGCAATCTTTACCAGCGTACCAGGCACCCAATATAAGGAAGAAATAAGGCTCATATTTCCGGAACAGTCTTTAGAATGCGGGGCTGGGCTGGTAATTGAACTATAGGCTATCCTCCTCATGCTAAGCGGCGATTGAGGATAAAGGCAAGTATAAGAAAGATGACAAAACCAAGGAGAGCAATCCACCCCCAAACTGATAAGGAAGGATAGGTTGTAATGCTCACTCTACTACCAACTGCTGGCGCCAGGAGCAGGTTCTCTCCCATCTTTCGAGCTAGAAATCCAGTAATGCTCACCCTGCCACCAACTGCTGGCGCCAGGAGCAGGTTCTCTCCCATCCAGGTAATCTTGCTCATCCTGCCTGCCTCATAATCGAAGACAAAAGTAATGGGAGTCTCCTCCGTTGATTCCAAGGCTTTGAAATGGATGGTGGCTAGGGTGAAAGGAATTTCAGGGAAGTCGGTGAAGGCACCAGCGGCATACCATAACTGACCTGTAGTGTTATCAAAGTAAGGGGGATTCCACATAGTCACAGGGAGAGTTGTTCCAGGGACGACCTCAATTGCTTGGAGGAATTCAGGCTGATATTCGAGGAAGACCTGGGCTCCATCTATAGCTTGCCCTAAAGTGTTAATGCGAATGCTCAAGGTGAATTCATCGTCAACCTTCACTTCTTTAGTTTTTGGTTCAATAGCGATACTGGCTAAGGCAAGCGACGGTGGATTTGCTGCCAGCGTAGGGGGAGAGTTGGAGATAATAAGGGCAGCGATGCTCAAAAATAAAGCAATCGCTACCCTTTTGTTTACCCCCATTTCCCTCCCCAGGGCTTACCATGCATCGCTACTCTCACTGTAGTTCCTTCGCAGCAGGGAAAAGTCGGTGATGTCTACAATGTTGTTGCCATCGAAGTTGGCGTTAGCATTATATCCCTCTTCGTCTGTCATTATGCCAAAGGATGCCCGAAGGAGGTTGAAGTCATTCATATCTACATCTCCGTCATCATTAGCATCCCCCTCACGAAACTCGCCAAAATCTACCTCAGTCTCCGGAGCGACCAAGGCGACATTTAGCATTATATTTCTAAGCACACGGGATCCATCAACGGCAATATCATGATTCCCCGGGGTAAGATTGGTGAGTTCAAATTTCCCCCTGGCGTCGGTGGTTACCGAATAATCAGTGGTGCTTGTCCCCTCTACTGCACGAAGGGTAATAGTCAGCTCGTGAGCAACCTTGGCTTCTCCTTGCAACTGCACTTGCCCCTTAAGGGTAACTGCTATAACCTCAATATAGCCAGCCTTAGTCTTGGTGTCTGAGCCCCAGGCGCCGGTGATAGTAAGGACAACAGTATAAGTGCCACCTTCGGTGTAGGTATGGGAGGGACTTTGTTCTGCACTAGTTTCCCCATCGCCAAAGTCCCAGGACCAGGCAGTAGCTCCCTGTGACTTATCAGTGAACTGGACTGTGAGGGGCACATTGCCGCTGGTGGGAGTGGCTTCAAATTCAGTGCCATAGACGGTTATGGTAGCCGTCTTTATATCTGAGCCTGCTGGTCCAGCCACGGTTAGGGTTACAGTATATACTCCGAGTATAGTATAGGTATGAGATGGATGTTGCTCGGTGCTAGTTCCACCATCCCCGAAGTCCCATGACCAGCTATCAATGGTGCCGGTTGATTGGTCGGTGAATTGGACTGCTAGCGGAGCAGCGCCGCTGCTGGGCAAAGCGGTGAATTCTGCCACAGGTGGAATTGCCTCGATATGAATCGCTCCATTGGTCGGCTCTACAATAAAGTTCTCGCCAGCCCAGGTTACCTTGGTCATCCTTCCTGCTTCCTCATTGAATACAAATGTTATAGGCGTGCCCTCTAGGTTCTCCTGCAATGCGGTGAAATTGATGGTGGCTAAGGTGAAAGTGCCTGAGGGAAAGCTGGTGGAGCCTAGGGAGACACTAGCAGCATAGGTTATAGTGCCACTGGCGTTATCATAAGAGCTAGCCAGCATCTCAGGAAGAGCTGTTCCCGAAGTAACGCTATTGACTTGCAAATACTGAGGATCGAAATCAATATAGGCTTGGGCTCCATCCACTTGCCATCCCCCAGCATTTATTTGAATATCCACAGAGAAGCTATCTCTTGGCTCGACTGTCATCTCTGCTGGCTCGATGCTGATACCAGCTTCTTTTTTCAGAGCAGCGTAGGCATCGATCAGCCCGCCAAAAGTAGGGTTTGGATTATCCACAGTCTGAATAATTCGCTCCCTGACCCATTCCTTTGACCAGTTGGGATTATGAGAAATAAGCAAGGCAGCCAATCCAGAGACAAAGGGTGTCGCCATTGAGGTGCCACTACAAGAGGCATATTCGGGATGGTCCGGCGCCGGGATCAGCATAGTGCTCCAAATGCTGACACCAGGAGCAGCCACATCTACCCAAGTATAGCCCTCCTCTGGGCAATTGCGGTTGGAGAAACTAGCTAAATTGCCGCTGGAATCTGTAGCGGCTACAGCAATAACACCGCTATAGGCAGCAGGGTAGAAAGGCTCATAGGGAGTCTCGTTGCCAGCGGCTGCTACCACTACTGCCCTACTGACACTAGCTATAGCATCCTCCAACACTGGGAACTTACCGAATTCACCGAGGCTCAGGTTGATGACATCAGCCCCATTCGCAGTAGCGTAAATGATAGCCTGGGCAACATCAGAAGAGTCTCCTTTACCATCGCTGCCCAAGGCTTTGAGGGACATTATCTGGCAGTTCCAGGTTACCCCAGCAACCCCCAGCCCATTATTGGTCTCAGCCGCAGCAATTCCAGCCACATGGGTGCCATGACCTTCATCATCTTGGGGGTCATTATCCGAGTTCACCCAGTCCCAGCCCCTGATGTCATCCACTAAGAGGTTCCCATCATCGTCCACACCATTGAAATCTTCAGCGTCCACGATACCATTCCCGTTGATGTCTTCTCCAGGGTTGACCCAGATATTGGCATCCAGGTCTGGGTGCTCATAGTCAACACCGGTATCGATGATAGCGATAATTACACTGGCATCACCCTTCTCAATATCCCAGGCATCAGGGGCATTTATACTATTCGATCCCCTCAATCCCCATTGCTTGCCGAAATCGCTATCATTGGGAATTTCAGTGGTATGAACAACCCAGTTCGGCTCAGCATAGACTACTTCAGGAAGGGCTCTATATTTCCCCACCACCTCCATCACATCCTTATCAGCGGGGAACTTCAACTTATAGAGGTAGGAAAGGTTAGTAGGCTCAGCATTCGGTTCTTGGGGGGAAGGGAAGAGGGGCTCAATAGAAATTAGACTGATTTCCTGATTTAGTCTCTCAAGATGTAGGGAGACCGACTCGGTGGTAAGCTTAAGCAAGATCTCCCCAGGAACAAACTCTGCTGTTCCATGTGAAGCACTATTCCATCCCCCCTCCTCAGCTTCAGCGAGGCTGCTCAGCACTTCGCTCTCTGTGGCAGCGGCTCCCAAACACAGAAGGAAGACGATTGCCAGAATCGAGACCAGCTTAAAATATTTATTCATTCACTTCCTTTAGATTAAAAGGTAGAAAAACCCTGGCATAAACACGTCTTGCCGTTAAGCATTCTATACACTACTAAGCACTGTTTCAATCCCCGTTTCTTTAGCCCTTTCGCAGCCATTTTGACCAAAACCAAAAGATGCAATTATGATGTCACACGCCATAGCAAGGCTGAAGCCGGCTCCTACGGCTGCCCCATTTACTCCAGCAATCACCGGTTTCCTCAAGTTTCTCAGACTGAGCGGTATCTTATTGGCTGTCTGAAGAAACTCCCTAATCTTCCCTGGCTCTGACATATAGAACAAGGGTAAATCGAACACATCGCCACCAGCACAAAAGGCTCTACCAGACCCTGTAAGAATAACTACTTTTACCTCATCATCTCTGCCTATCTCATCGATCGCTTTCACCAGCTCATCCATAAGTTGCTCATTCAATGCATTCATTCTCTGGGAAGGTTGGTCATATTGCAAATCTCGGTTTCAATTGGGAGCAAAGTAAGGTGCCTTCAAGCAGGAAAACTGCCTTTCAGATTAGTAGTCACATTGCTTCACTATAACGCTTTGTGTATAATCAAGAATGTGATGGGGCTGTAGCTCAATTGGGAGAGCGCCTCCCTTGCACGGAGGAGGTCAGGGGTTCGAATCCCCTCAGCTCCACTGGGTCGGCGGTTCTGGAACAAAAAGACATCCTCTCTTCCCCCTCAGTAGGGACCCTCGGCTTGTTAGCTATCCCACTCCACCCAAAAAATAGCGATTACTCTCCCAGTTTAGCTACAAAGAGACCTTCAGACGTATTAGAATAAGAAGTAGCTAAAATCACCCATTGGCTCTTCCCAATTTGTTATGCCTCTGGTAATGACGCTACATGGAGAGGAAAGAAGCTGGATGACTTGAGGGGCTAAAGGGGGAGGTAAGCCTGAGGAAACTATTAGAGATGAAGGGATTACCTGCTTCCTGCACGGTAGGGGATTGGCTAAGGAGGATGGGGAGGGGTGGCGCTGGCCCAAGCTACAAGGGGAGCTATTTGACCCTGGTCCCTACTGCTATCACGCCAACGCTACCAATCGGGAGGAGCCACCCCAAGAGGTGGTATCTCGCCATAACCAACGAGGACAAGCAGAGAACTACATTAAAGAGCTTCTGAACGGCTTCGGTATGGGAATGGATGCCCTGTGGGGAGACATATGCCAATGCGGTCTTCTTCAGGATAGGGATTCTTGCCTATAACCTCTTTTTAGCGATGAAGCTTTTAGCCTTACCTCCTTAGTATCGCAGCTTCACCATCTCTACGATAAGGTGGAGGCTGTATCAAGTGGCTGGGGCAATGGTAAAGCATGCCCACCAGATATTAATTAAGCTGGCTGCCCCAATTGACAAGATAACCCTATTCCACAAATTCCGCTTGAGATGCTTTAGGGTAGCCTATGGTTAGCTATAATACAGCTTGAGAGTAAAGTTTTAACCCCCGATGTCTGAGGAAGGGGAGGGTTTTGTCTTTTATCACCTCAAAGCCCCTAGCGGAGGTATAAAGAGAGGTAAAAGGGGTTCTGTGAAGCAAATCTAGTGCCCATTTTTCTCTACTACAGAGGGGGGAGAAGAGCCAGAAATTTCAATCGCTATTTTTGGGGGCTATCATGTAAGTAACAATAAGCCGATTTGTTACCTCAACCCAGGCTCGCCCAAAATGTCTCAAAGCTGAAACACTGCTTGCTGAATCCTTTGATTGCCCTCCTCAAACCCGCCTGGCTGGGCTATAACTGAGCTAACTTCTTGCCTAGCTCCTTACATTGCTCTAAAACATCAGACGAGGGCTTACCTGTTGCAATTACACCTTCAAAAGCTTTCTTTAACCTGAAACTATTGCAGACTCTATCAAAGCTATCCAAAGCTTGTCTTCCTCCAGAGCCTGCGCTGCCAAATGCAGTGTAGGGTTTATTAACTACGCTGTCTCGAATAGTAAGCCAGGCTCGGTCAAAGAAGTCCTTCATAATTCCTGCCATGTAGCTGAAGTTATTGGGCGTGCCAAAAGCGACAGCATCGCAACCAAGAAGGTCATCATCTGTTGTATCGGCTGCCTTTTTCATGGTTACAATAGCTCCAGCAGAGTTTGCTCCTTCATAGAATGCCTTTGCCATTGCTTCAGTATTTCCAGTCTGGGAATGGTAGCTTACCAGCAACTTTGCCATTACTCAGCACCTCCTTTCACTTTTGATCTTATCCTTCTCCAAATCCGCCTGGCTGGGCTGCCCTAACTAGTAAACGCATTACATCTTGGGTTATTATACCACAGCAAAGCCTCCTGCATATAGAGCTGCCAAATGAAAGTGTTTAACAATCCTACCTGCCATTCTGAGCGAAACGAAGAATCCCTCACATTGCTCAGGACAGCGTCTAGAGACCCTTCACTATGTTCAGGGTGACAATTAAACGACCTTATCAAATTTTGTTTAACCTGCTTCCCTTTTGACACACATACCCTATCTTGCTATATTTGGGCAGGGGAGGGGTGTCCGAGCGGTTTATGGAGGCGGTCTTGAAAACCGTTGCCCTGTTTCAGGGTCGTGGGTTCGAATCCCACCCCCTCCGCCACCAAGCTAAAGAGAAAGCGAAATGAAAATCCATGAATACCAAGCTAAGGCAATCTTATCCCAGTTTGGTATCCCCGAAAGCCTGGCTGAAATCGGCATTACTACCAAAAGGGTGCTTGAGCAGAGCCCAAATAGGAGTCAGGGTGTGGGGCGGTGGCGTAAACCTTCAACCAGGCTATAAAGCACCGGTATAACCAACAGGGTCAATAGAGTAGAGGCAAACAATCCCCCAATAACCACTGTAGCTAGCTCAGCAGCCATAAGAACACCCGCTTCTAAGCCTAAAGCTAGGGGAACCAGAGCAAGCATAGTGGTCAAGGCTGTCATCAGGATGGGACGCAGGCGAATGCTTCCCCCTGTCATCAGAGCATCGTGGGTACTCATTCCTCCTTTTCGCAACTGCTCCACAAAGGTAAGCAGCACGATGGCGTTAGTGAGCACGATGCCTACCAGCATCAGAGCACCCATAAGGGCTGACGCCCCCAAGGTTTGCCCAGTGATGAGCAGACCTAGCAAGGCTCCAATAGAAGCTAGAGGAAGGCTGACCATTATTATCAGCGGGTTAAGCCAGCTTCGCAGGCTTACCACTATCACCAAGTAGGCTATTACGATAGCAATAAGTATAGCAATCCCCATATTCCGGAAGGTGTCTTGCATCATCTCGGCTACCCCTCCAGCCTTGATGCTCACCCCATAGCCTTGCTCAATGGGCTGGAATTTCTCTTGTACCGCCCGGTTGACTGCCCCCACATCCTTCTCGGTTATAGTAGCGCTGACTGAACCAGCATATTTCCATTCAGCCCGGGAGTAGGAGGCTGACTGCCAGTTTATCTCGGCTATTTCGCCTAAGCGAACTTTTGACTGCCCTCCAGTAGATACCCACAGATTCTCTATTTGCCCTGACTCCTTTACACTCTCCACAATTCCAGGGACGAGGATGCCAAAGTTCGTCCCATCGATTTCTACCTCAGGAGTTTCTGCGGTTGGGCGCCCTGGCATAAGAAAAGGATAACCATATTCTATCAAGGCTAATTCCATACCAGCCTTTTCCAGGTCTAGTCCTGCTGCCATTGCCTTCTGGGAGTCAAGGACGATGGCTGGCTTGTCTCTCCCCAGAGCAAGCTCGCTCTCCAAATCAGTTAAGCCTTCCATACCCTTTAGCTCTTCTGCCAGCGCTTCAGTGGCTAGAGTTACCTTATCCAGGTCATCGCCGGTAACCCTGAGCATCAGGGTATCCCCCCCACCCATCATCGAAGCTGCCGCCTCTCCGGTAAGCACATGGATGGTGGTATCATCTCCAGACAGGGGTTGGCAGGCTTGCCTCAAATCAGCCGCTTCCCCCTCCAGGTCAGACTCTGGGGGAAGGGCAATCATCAGCGTAGCAGTATTAGTTCCCCCCATTCCCCCCATAGGTCCCATAGAAATGCCCATAGGGTTACCTATAGTGGTATAGCAGTCCCCCATCTTCAAACCCTTCACTGCTTCCTCTACCTGTTCAACCTTCTGTGCCAGCTCAACATCGGTGGCTTTGGGCATCTCAATCTCTACCGTTATCATCTGCTCACCCATGCTGGGGAGGAAGGAGGTGCCGATAACCGGAATCAAACCGAAGCTCCCCAAGACAAGTACCGCAGCAATCACCAGGGTAATGGCTCGATGCCCCAGAGACCATCTGAGCATTCGGGCATAGATTCGGCGATACCAGCTTTCCCCTCCCTCGAAACTGACCCTCCTAGTAGAGATAATGCTGGAGAGGGGAGGTACCACCATAAGGGCTACCACAAGCGAAGCCAGCAGGGCAAAGGTAAGCGTTAGGGCAAAGGGGCGGAATAATTCACCAACTATGCCACCAATAAAAATTAAGGGTATGAAAATGGCTACCGTGGCGATAGTAGCTGAGGTAATGGGGACAGCCACCTCCCTAGCTCCACTGAGGGCTGCCGCCCCAAAGCCTTCTCCTTGCCGCATATGACGATAGATATTCTCCAGAACAACAATGCTATCATCCACTACCCTGCCCACTACAATCGCCATGGCGCTCAAGGTAATGAGATTGATGGTTATGCCAGAGGCATACATAATAAGGAAGCCGATAAGGAGGCTGAGGGGGATAGAGATGATGGTAACCAGTGAAGCACGCCCTGCCCATAGGAAGAGGAATATCACTATTATAGCCAGGATGCCACCTATTATGGCTTCACGGGTCAGGTCGCGGATGCTTCCCTCGATAAACTCTGATTGATCCATAATAGTAAGAATCTCGATACTTGGGATATCTGCACCCACTTCCTCAACCTTATCCATCACTGCATTGGCTACATCAACAGTGTTAGCCTCAGGGTCTTTCCTCACTATAATAGATATGCTGGGCTTGCCATTGGTTCGGGTGGTGTATATCGGCGGCTCTACATCAGCTACATCCTTTAACTTGGGGGAAATAGGGTTATTGAGAATATTGGTATCCCCAATTTCGTCCAGCGAATTATATTGAGACTTCCCTTCAAGGGCGGGATCCAGGGTAGCGACTACCCAGGACATAGGGATACCAAGTTGATTCATTTTCTCCGCATCGAGGTAAATTGAAGCCCTTTCCTCACCACCCATTATGTCCACCGCTTTCACAAGGGGTGATTCCTCTTCCTCAGTTACAGCGAGAAGACCATCAACATCCAGTATTGCTGGCACGATATCTTCCTCAGCTATCTTACGCAGTTCCACCGTGCTCATATTCTCACCAGTGACGCTGAGCATCACCAGTGGCATCATCTCCATGCTAAGGGGGAAAATATAGGGAGGCATTTCAGATAGTTTGTCAGGAAGCTTGTCCTGCTCTATCGCATTCTGGAGGCGCTGTGATATATCCCTCTGGGTTGCCTCCATATCGGTGCCATATTCAAAGATAGCTATGACAAAGGAGGAGTTCTTGGATGAGGTTGACTCTATTTGCTCTAAGTTCCCGATGCCCTTGATAGCATCCTCAATGGGGATGGTAACATCCTCCATCACCTCTTGGGGCGATGCTTGAGGATATTGGGTGATAACAGATATAACTGGGATCTTAATATCTGGGATTAGCTCCATCTTGAGGTTGAGGATAGCTAAGATGGAACCTATGGTGATCAGCCCTACTATTAGGAAGGTCAACCACCGTTTGCACAGGGAAATCTTGGTAAGCCAGCTCATAGTCTTCCTTCTAAGACAGACAAGGCATCCCCTCAGTCGCTATCCTGCTGATGCTCAGCCTTGAGCATTTCCTCAAAATGAGCCAGGCGAGCCATAGCCCTGGTCAGGAAATCTGTCACGAATTCCGCTTTGGTGAGTATCAAGCCACCCCCATGCGGGCTACCAAATACAAGCAGTTTGGTGGCAGGTGTGAGCCCGAATTCCTTGCGCGCTTCGGCTGGTATGACTACCTGACCTCGTTCACCTACTGTCGTTGCCCCATAGAATTTGGGTACAGCTTCCTCCAGATTCATCACCTTTCCCTCCCTCTCTGTTAACTTATTTGGTGTGATAAATATAATTATACATACATTTCATACATTTGTCAAGTGGTTTTCTTATTGGATTGTGTTAATTTGTTGGGGTAAAACTAGACGAATTCTTGAGCATGGATTAAAATTAAGCTGAATCAAATTTTTATTGTAAAGTATCATTTTAATAATGTTCGACCTATGAAGAAGATGGATTTTGCCGCAGCCAGAGCCCAGTTAATAAAATATTTGCGTCACGAGATCAGGGATGAGAGGGTGCTCAATGCTATGGGGCGCATCCCTCGAGAACTATTTGTATCCACTGCTTATCAGCAGGCAGCATACGAGGATAGACCACTCTCTATCGATCTGGGGCAGACAATCTCCCAACCTCTTATTGTAGCTATGATGACCGAGGCTCTGGAGCTGAGTGGCAAGGAAAAGGTGCTGGAGATAGGCACCGGCAGCGGGTATCAGGCAGCAATTTTAGCTGAGCTGGCACAAAGGGTAGTCACTGTGGAGCGGCATCAACTACTTGCTGAAAAAGCCAAGCAGGTATTAGATAAACTAGGCTATACCAATATTGAGGTTCAGGTGAGCAAAAGGGAACTGGGCTGGTGCCAAGGGGCACCCTATGATGGCATAATGGTTACCGCTGGTGCACCCAAAGTCCCCCAGGTGCTCTTAGACCAACTAGCTATTGATGGTCGTTTAGTGATTCCTGTTGGTTCCCGTTATGAGCAAGACCTGCTGAAAGTCGTTAAGCGAGGTAACCAAATTGTGACCCATAACCTGGGACCTTGCCGCTGGGTCCCCCTTATCGGTGAAGGGGCATGGAGCGAGGAATAAACATTTGACAATTCCATCTCTGATAGCTATCCTATTGGTGAGCAAGGAGCTTTGGAGCTTATTGGGATTGCTCATCCAGATTTCCGGTCTGAGCTTAAGAAAGAGGCACAGAAGCTATACTGGCTATAAAGTGAAAGGTTGAACAATCGGGTTGTTATTACCGGGATGGGAGCTATCAGCCCTTTGGGTCTGACCATCCCTTCAATGTGGCAAGCCCTAACCTCAGGCAAGTCTGGAGTTGATTATATTACTCTATTTGACCCTGAGTCCTTCGAGACAAAGATTGCTGCTGAGGTCAAGGGTTTCAATGCCACTGAGTATATGGAACGCAAGGAGGCACGGCATACCGATCGCTTTGTCCAGTTTGCCATAGCAGCAAGCCTTCAAGCAGTGGAACAAGGCGGGGTCAAGCTCAATTCAAGTAATTGTGATGAAGTCGGCGTTATTATAGGGAGCGGCATTGGCGGACTGACAACCCTCTCCCAACAATTTGCCGTATTAGCCGAAAAGGGACCTAACAAGGTAAGTCCATTCCTTGTCCCTATGATGATCTCCGATTCTGCCTCGGGACAGGTATCGATAGCTCTGGGGATAAAAGGACCAAACTTTTGCACCACCTCATCTTGCTCCAGCAGTTCCGATGCTATCGGTGAAGCATATGAAATCATCAGGCGTGGTGATGCCCAAGTGATGCTCAGCGGTGGCAGCGAGGCAATAATTACACCCCTAGGGGTTGCCGGTTTTAACGCAGCCGGTGCCCTTTCTACTCGAAACCATGAGCCCCAGAAAGCCTCCCGCCCTTTTGATGCCGAGCGCGATGGCTTCGTCATAGGAGAGGGAGCAGCAATACTAGTTTTGGAAAGTCTCCCCCATGCCTTAAAGCGCAATGCCAACATCCTGGCTGAGATTATAGGTTATGGGGCTACTTCAGATGCCTATCACATCACTCAACCTGCGATAGGGGGTGAAGGTGGAGCCAAAGCCATAAAGATTGCCCTGAGGAAGGCAGGGGTCAAACCAAAAGAAGTCGACTATATCAATGCCCATGGCACCTCTACCCCGCTAAACGACAAATGTGAGACCCAAGCCATAAAAGCCGTTTTTGGTGACCATGCCTACCACATTCCTATAAGCTCCACTAAGTCGATGACTGGACATCTTATTGGAGCCGCTGGTGCTACAGAAGCTATAGTATGTATCCTCACTATTCAACATGGCATAATCCCACCTACAATAAATCTCGTTCACCCTGACCCGGAGTGTGACCTGGACTATGTGCCTAATTCAGCTCGACCACATAAAGTAAGGATAGTCATTTCCAACTCCTTCGGCTTTGGAGGGCATAACTCTGTTCTTGTTTTCCGAGAGTATTCTGAGGAAGGATAGTTGAACCACCGCCGTTGGAAGGTTCTTCACCCGTCTGAACACCTGAACGGGATAGCAGGGTTAACCCCTTTAGTAGCTCAACTCTTGTATAATCGTGGCATTACCGAGCCAGCTCAGGTTGAGCCTTTCCTTGCCGCCGATAAGCGCCTCAGCCACGACCCTCTCCTCCTGCCTGATATGGAAAGGGCGGTAGCCAGAATATACCAGGCTATGCTTTCAGGTGAAACCATTGCTATATATGGCGACTTCGATGCTGATGGCATCTGTGGCACTGCTCTACTTATCCAGGGTCTTTCCTCTCTCGGCGCCAAGGTCATACCTTACATACCTCATCGGGTTAAGGAAGGCTATGGACTTAGTTCAGCCTCCCTGGAAAGCCTGCTCGAGCAGGGTGCTACGCTGGTCATTACCGTTGACTGTGGCATCAGTTCTATCGAAGAGGTAGAGTATGGTCAGAAGATAGGGCTGGATATAATCGTCACCGACCATCATTCAATCCTTTCCTCTCTTCCCCCCTGTATAGCTGTAGTCAACCCTAAGCGAGAGGACTCCACCTACCCCTCCCCTCAGCTCGCTGGAGTAGGGGTAGCCTTCAAACTTCTTGAGGCACTCTTTCAAACCCTGGGCAGAGAAGAGGATTTGAATAAATTCCTTGACCTAGTTGCCCTGGGGACTGTGGCTGATGTCATGCCCTTGATAGGAGAAAATCGCTACCTGGTAAAGCAAGGTCTAGAGGTGCTTAATCGCACTCCCCACCTCGGGCTTCAGGAGATGGTGCGTATTGCTGGGTTACAAATGGGCAACTTAGATAGCGAGAGCATCTCCTGGATTCTGGGACCTCGCCTTAATGCTGCTGGAAGAATTGACCATGCCATCACTAGCTACCGACTGCTTATCACCGATTCATCACAAGAGGCACATAGCTTGGCTCAGGAATTAGAACAGAAAAATGCCCAGCGCCAGAGATTAACTCAAGAGGTTTTGGCTAAGGCAAAGCAAAAACTACTAAGCTATGGAATTGATTCCCCCTTACTAATGGTGGGGGGAGAGGACTACCCTCCAGGAGTGGTAGGACTTGTTGCCAGCAAGCTAGCAGAGGAGTTTTATCGCCCCGCCCTGGTCTTTGAGCTGAGCGAGGATATATCTCGAGGCAGTGCCCGCAGCATCCCCGAATTTGACCTCATCGCCGCCTTGGGAGAGTGTCAGGACCTCCTCTCCCGGTTTGGAGGGCATACTATGGCAGCAGGGTTCACTTTGCCCACCCAAAACCTGGCTTATTTTCAGCAACGCCTTCTCAATATAGCCGCCAAGCAGCTATCCGGTGTTGACCTCCGTCCCTCCTTAAATATCGAAGCTGAGCTTCCTCTCTTCAACATCAACCCTGAAACCTTTAAATCTATACAACAACTCGCTCCCTTCGGAAAGAGTAACCCAGTGCCCACTCTCCTCAGCCGTGGGGTGAGGGTAGTAGAATGCCATCCCATAGGTAGCAACCATAAGCACCTACGCATAAAGCTTAGGCAGGGGAATATAGTATGGCAAGGAATCGGTTTCGATTTAGGTCATCTCCTCACCGAGGTGACCCCTAGCCTTGACATAGTATATAATCTAGTAGTAGACCGATGGGGTAGCGAAGAGATGTTAGCACTCAATATCCTCGATTTTGCCCCGTTGCCCTAGAGTTGGGAAGAACCTTATAAGGGATTAAAATAATATCTTAGGAAGAAGCCAAAATGATAGAACGAGAAGGGCACCGAAGAAGGTTGAGGGAGAAGTTCATCCGCTCTGGTCTCAAGGGATTCCACAATTATGAGATCGTTGAACTTCTTCTAACTCTAGGCACACCCCGTAAGGATTGCAAACAACAAGCCAAGGAAGCAATGAAGAGATTCAAGTCCTTGAGAGGGGTTTTGGCAGCCACTCCAAAAGAGCTTCAAACGATAAAGGGGATTGGTCCTAAGAATGCTTTCGGAATCAGGCTAGTGCAAGAAGTTGCCAGGGAATTCCTTAAGGAGCGAATCCTTGACCGTCCGATTTGCAACTCCTCAAAAGAGATGTTCGATTATCTTTACCACTCAATGCGAGACCTCGAGAAAGAGGTGTTTAAGGTGGTTTTCTTAGATAAGCAAAACAAGGTTATCGAGGTAGAAGACCTTTTTGAGGGAACACTCACCACCAGTTCAGTTTATCCCCGTGAAATTATGAAAAGCGCTATTAAACATAACGCTGCCTCTTTAATATTTGTCCACAACCATCCCTCGGGAGACCCGGAGCCTAGCCAGAGCGATGGAGAAATAACTGAGGACTTGGTCTTTGCCGGGGGTCTTATGGACATTAGGGTCTTAGACCACATTATGATAGGCGACAACAGTTACTTCAGCTTTTCTGACCAGGGGTTGATTGAGGAGTTTGAGCTGAAGTTTGCCAGCTTGAAGAAAAGGAGCCCTTAGAGTTGGCAAGATTATTTCCATATAGTATCCTGTGAGCAGTCTTCGAGAAGTTGATTTGAGGACGAGTTCATAAACAAAAATCGGGGGTGAAAAATGGGTTTCTTCAGCAAGGATTCTAAAATCAAAAAACTAGTGAAAAAGGCAGAATTTGATGAGCTACGCAAGCGGCACTTCGAAGGCGAAGTCATAGTTCCTGAAATCATTGATTTGCTTGCAGACAAGGATTCGTCCGTCTGTATCAATGCTGGCGGGGCTCTTTTGGTGATAGGTGAGAAAGACCCTAAGGCGGTGAGGGGAGCCATACCCAGGCTCATCAGCTTGCTTGAGGATAAAAGGGGGCATGTCCGTGGGCCCGCTGCCGCTACTCTTGGGGGCATAGGAGGGGTGATAGACCCTGGGGTGATGAGAGAAGCTATATCTCGCCTGATAAGCTTGCTTGAGGATAAAGATGGGGGTGTCCGTGTGCATGCTGCCAAGGCTCTTGGGATGATAGGTGAGAAAGACCCTGAGGCGGTAAGGGGAGCTATACCCAAGCTCATCAGCTTGCTTGAGGATGAAGATGAGTATTTCGGTTGGCTTGTCCGTGGGCGTGCTGCCCTTGCTCTTGGGATGATAGGTGAGAAAGACCCTATGGCGGTAAGGGGAGCTATACCTAAGCTCATCAGCTTGCTTGAGGATAAAGGTCGTTATGTCGGTGATTATGTCCGTGGGCATGCTGCTGATGCTCTTGGCACGATAGGAGCGAGGGACCCTGAGGCAGTGAGAAGAGCTATCCCTAGGCTCATAGGCTTGCTTGAGGATAAAGATGGGAGTGTCCGTGGAAATGCTGCCCAGGCTCTTGGGATGATAGGAGTGGTGGAAGCATTGGAAGAACTTAGGGGATTGCTCAGCGATAGTGCAGAGTTTGCCGAAACGACCGTAGGGGAGGTAGCCCGAGAAGCTATAGAGGTGATAGAAAAGAAGGCGAGCTAGAGGCAAAGCCACAAATCAAATTGAACCTTTTGCCCCCCAGCCCACCTTGTAATAAGCCAGTAAAGCTACAGCTACTACAAATAAGGCTATGGATAGAATATGAGCCTGGTGCAGCGGACCCAGGATTGCTGCCTCCATTTGTTCAGCTCTCAACCAGCTAAGGAAGAAGCGCCCGAAGGAATACATGGCTAGCATGACAAGAGCCAGCGAGCCCTCTAGCTTAAGTTTACCTCGCAGCCACCACAACACCCCGAAGACTATCAGGAGCCAGATAATCTCATAAATTGCCACGGGGTGAAGTGATGCCCCCGCCAATCCCCATCCAACAGGATAGGAATCAGGGTGAGTATAGACGATGCTCCAAGGTAGTGAGGTAGGGCTACCACATACATCGCCATTTATGGTGCAGCCAATCCTGCCTACGGCTAGACCAGGCATAACCCCAGGTGCAATAGCATCAAGAAGGCGCCATATGGGAATTTTCTTCACTTTAGCGCAGACCGCTGCAGCTAACGCTCCGCCTATCATCGCCCCATACCAAGCTAATCCCCCCTCCCAAAAGATAAGTATCTTGCCGGGGTGGTCACTGTAATAGCCTAAATTATCAAGGACATGGACTAGCCTGGAACCCAATATCGCACAAGCAACAGTCCAAAAGGCGATGGTATACATAACCTCTGTTGGGATGCCACTTCGCTTGGCTAAGTAGAAAGCAAATAAAACCCCCACAATTATACCCAGAGACATAAGCAGCCCATGCCAGCTAATGGTAAAAGAACCTATATCAAGTAATATTGGGTCTATCCCTATGGTAATCACATTCCCCTTTTCAGGACATCATCGCTTCTACGAAGTCGTGAGCATCAAATGGAGCCAGGTTATCTAAACCTTCACCAGTGCCAATGAAGCGGATTGGTATCCCTAATTGGTCGCAGATAGCCAGAACAATCCCCCCTTTAGCTGTGCTATCAAGCTTAGCCAGGAAAATCCCGCTAACCCCAACTGCCTGGGTGAAATACTTGGCTTGGGCTAAGCCATTCTGCCCAGTAGTAGCATCGAGCACTAAAAGAACCTCGTGAGGAGCCGAAGTCTCAACCCTTTGCGCCACCCGCTTGATCTTCTTAAGTTCCTCCATAAGGTTGAACTTGGTATGCAAGCGACCTGCAGTATCAACAATGACCACCTGGGCACCCCGGCTTCTAGCTGCCTGGAGGGCATCAAAAACTACTGCCCCGGGATCAGCCCCTGGCTGGTGAGAGATAACCTCTGCCCCTACCCTCTCCCCCCACTGCTTGAGCTGGTCAATGGCTGCCGCCCTAAAGGTATCGGCAGCAGCCAAGATAATCCTCTTCCCCTCCATTTTGAAACTATGAGCCAGCTTAGCAATACTGGTTGTCTTGCCTGAGCCATTTACCCCTACTACCAAGATGACCCACGGAGATATGCCTAATTCAGGTTGCTCGGCTGCATCTACCCCTAAGATATTGACCATTTCCTCCTTCAAAGCATTGAGCACTTGCTGATTAGTATCTAGCTTCTCCTTTTTCACCCTCCCCTTCACACACTGGACGAGCTTTTCTGAAGTATCTACCCCAACATCGGCAGCAACGAGTAATTCCTCCAGTTCCCCCCACAACTCCTCCCTTATGGTGGGATGCTCAAAGAGGCGCACTACCCTGCCAAACCATGCCTCTCTACTTCGCTTTAGCGCTCCCTTAAATAGATAACCCTTCATCGGCAAGAACAATTTTAACAGCATACTCATAGAAATGGAAGTTATCTCATTATTTTGCTACAATAGAACGAAGGGGGATTGAAGATATGCTGCAAGTGGAGAATTTATCGGTAAAGGTGGCTGGGAAAGAAATACTCCATGATGTAAATCTGGATATCGGAGAAGGTGAGACACACGCCCTTTTCGGTCCTAATGCAAGCGGTAAAACTACACTGCTTATGGCGATAATGGGCTCCCCCCGCTATGAGGTCACCAAAGGGCGAATCATTTTTAAGGCTCAGGACATAACAAACCTGCCTATGGATGAGAGGGCTCGCTTGGGCATTGGACTTGCCCTCCAGCGTCCCCCTGTAGTTCGAGGGGTTAAGACCAGAGATTTGCTAAAAGCTTGCTTGGGGAGGCAGGGGGATGGGCAGTTTATACACCAGCTAGCTGCCAAACTAGACCTGGAAAATCTCCTGGAGCGGGAGGTAAATTATGGATTTTCGGGGGGTGAGATTAAACGCTCGGAGCTTCTACAGCTACTAGCCCAGAACCCAGACCTGGTGCTGCTTGACGAGCCTGAGTCAGGTGTTGACCTGGTAAATATCTCACTGGTAGGAGCGATGATCAATGAGTTACTGCAAGAAGACCACAGAGCTGGGTTAATCATTACCCATACTGGACATATCCTGGACTATGTCAATGCCAATAAAGGTTATGTCCTGGCAGATGGCACACTAAGATGTGAAGGAGACCCGAAGGAGCTGCTAAATTGCATTCGGAAAGTTGGCTATGATGGATGTATAGCATGTTGGAGGTAATTTAAGTGAAGCTTAAAGAGCACTCTTACGAAAAGGACCTATCCTCTTTTCCTCCAGATACGAAGAAGCGAATGCTGGGGGTTGGGGTGGTGGTAGATGACCTGAGCCAGCGGTCAGGCACTTTTGTACAAATTGACCACTCCGTAGTCCACTCAGCAAGCCAACAGGATGGTCTAGAGGTGATGAGCAGCCTTGAGGCTCTGGAGAAGTATCCCTGGCTCAAAGACTATTGGTGGCATGCCGTACCGCTTGATACCGATAAATTTACCACCTACATAGATTCCCATCAACACCAAGGCTGTTTTATTATGGCATCGCCTGGGGTGAAAGCCTCTCGCCCCCTCCAAGCTTGCCTTTACCTTGCTCAACCCCACCTGGCGCAGAAGGTGCATAATGTAATCATTGCTGAAGAAGGCTCTGAACTGCATCTTATCACCGGCTGCACTACCTCGCTAATGAAAGACCCCGGTTCACACTTCGCCGTTTCAGAGTTCTATATTAAGAAGAGGGCAAAGGTAACCTTCACCATGATCCATAATTGGGCTCCTAAAACAGTGGTTCGCCCTCGCACCGGGGCTATTATTGAAGAGGGTGGGGTATTCATAAGTAACTATGTCTGCATGAGACCGTTGAGGTCGTTGCAGATGTATCCCACAGCCCAATGTGTAGGGGAGAATGCTCTTGTCCGCTACAATAGTATTCTGGTGGCTCCACCAGGCTCTATGCTGGACGTTGGCTCCAGGGCTATACTCGGAGCCCAAGGAAGCAGGGCGGAGATTATATCTCGAGCTATCACTACAGGGGGCACTATCATAGCCAGAGGTCACTTAGTAGGGCAAGTCCCAGAAGTCAAGGGACACCTGGAGTGCCGAGGATTGATACTCTCTGAGCAAGGGAAGATTCAGGCTATCCCACAGCTTGATGGTCAGGTGGCTGGAGTTGACCTATCCCACGAGGCTGCTGTGGGCAAGATAGCTGAAGAGGAGATAGAATACCTTATGATGCGGGGATTATCCCGTGCTGAGGCGACAGCAGTTATTGTGCGCGGCTTCCTCACGGTGGATATCGAGGGCTTACCACCACAGCTTGCTGCTGAGCTCCAGCGAGCCATTGAGACCAGCGAAACCGAACTATTCTAATCCCTGGCAAGTTGTTGACCACTGAGGAAAGCCTCCCTTAATGCTGTAGGATGCTCTACAATAGCCCCCTTTTTGCTGTCAAGATATTGTCGGGAGTACGCAGATTGAAGCTTAGCTATCCCTCAGTGGTAACTCAACGGCTACCTTTGTACCCTTGCCCAACTCCGATTGAACCTCGAGAGTGCCGCCAAGTAATCGAGTTCGCTCATACATGCCAATAAGACCCAGTTTGCCGGTACCAGCGAAGTCACCTATTTGCTTTGGTAGGGCAAAACCCTTGCCGTTGTCGCTAATCGTCACCCTCATCTTGTCCTCTTCAAACTCTAGTTTAACTACAACCTTAGATGCCTCAGCATGTCTTCTGATGTTGCTCAAGGCTTCTTGAGCGATGCGGAACACCACTAGCTGTGCCTCGGATGATAAGGCAGACGCTATTCCAGCGACTTGGACATGGACATCAATTCCTTCGTTTTCTCTCAGTTCATCTGCTATGCCTTGGAGTGAACCAGGGTTAGTATCGGCGGCATGGAGTTCTATTATATAGACGGCGCCCTTTTTGGCTTCAAATTCTCGAAGTCTGAATCTACAAGATTAGCAAGATTAATAAAAGCATTCGATCTCCTCGGGATTGTTAGGAGTTATTGAATGTGTCATAATAGTCAGGATTATATTCCAGACCCTTAAAGAGGCTTCCTTGAACGAGAATGACTACCAGCAGAACTGGCTACAAAACGAGTATCAGTCCCTGATGCAGGAAGTGCTTCATAATCGTGAAAAGCAGAGCCACGCATTTATATATGGTCTCATAACAACAGGTGCTTTGTTTGGCTTTGCCGCTACTTTTCAAGATACCCTTCCCTCCTCAACTTTTCTACTCCCGATCATCATCTTACTTCCACTGGCGCTTATCATCATTATTTTACGGAATGCGATTGACCGAATCGAAGCATATATTCGCGTTCGGTTTACAGCATCCGGAGTCAATCTGAGCTATTTGGTTAACATCCGTCGATTTCGCTGGCCTCTGGGCATCGCCTCCTATCTCCCAATTTTCAAGCTAATGGTATATACAAATTTGTGTCTTTCACTTGTTTGTGTGGGAACGACATTGTATTTGGCTTCCCTTTCGTGCCAGCAAATTGATATAGCAACAATAACTCTGTGCTCGGTGGCCTTTTTTGCCATTTTAGCGGTAGCAGTTTTCCTAGCAATTTCGGACTTGACATGCAAACCTGAACGGTTAGAGAAAGCTTGGCGAGACTTACTCCAGCTTGACTAAGATAACCCTCTTACGCAATGCGGACACCATCCTTTAAGAAACCGTAGTTGCCGCTGTTATGCTGGGTTTCGGAATGGCCGCCTTCTTGATACCATAACCTGAGTAGTCTGTTTCTATGTAATAGGACTCGCGGAGGCCGGGAGACAGCACGTGAACGGCGACTGAAAGGAGAACAACAGCACCCCGATATTCTAGTTCAAGAGTTGCTGGACACTAAAAAGCTACTTCCCGAAGATACGCCCTTTGCCAAAGTTGTCAATGAGGCTAAGAAGAATTTAGTCACCGTTGAACAAACATGGGGATGTTTGTCCAGTCTCAGGGGTTCACTCCATAGAGTTTAATCCGTTCGCCCTGAGCCTGTCGAAGGGCCGTTCATGGTTCGACAAGCTCACCACGAACGGCATCTGGTACATATTTTCATTATTCGTGGTGGGCAATGGACCATGGTTGATTGCGAGCGAAGCCAAGCAATCTCACTATTGCTTTCAGAGATTGCTTCGGCACTTCGTGCCTCGCAATGACAACTAAACATTCTTGCACTCACCCTGCCTTGCCATCGGGGGTTGGCTTAAAAGCACTCTTCAGTGCCACAACTCTCCATCAAAAGGCTTAGCCCTTTCGACCATCGGCATTGTACCTTTGTCCATTCTAAAAATAGAGCCTAAAAACTCTTGATAAGCCAAAAAAGTATGATATAATAATCCTGAAAAATAAATCATTGCTTCCGCACAACTAAAGGGAAAGGAGGAACATAATGGGCAGGACGTGGACAGTAGAAATTGATGGTAAGAAACACCTAATTAAGGGTGACTATGGCATGGATTCTAGCTTGGACTGCAAAATACTCGTCGACGAAAATGAAGTGTATACTTGGAAGGCTGCCCAGTTTGGAGACGTCCCAGAAAAGATCACTATTGAGATAGGAGGCAAACCTGCCGTCTTACAAAGAAAAGGGCTCTTTACTTCCAGGCTAGAACTCTTTATTGAAGGACAGAGAATAAAACCAGTTTAACCCCCCTTTCAGCTAAGTATATCCTGCCACAAGACACCATCTGGGAATCCTAGCCGGGGTTTTTATTGCTCTGGGGGCAATGCTTTGTACCCTTGTTACTACTGATGCAGGCCTGGGCTTTGGGCTCACCAAGCTATTGGGAGGTGTAGTCTTCTGCCTAGGACTGGTTCTTGTAGTAGTCGCTGGAGCTGAACTTTTTACTGGGAATTGTCTTATTGTGATGAGCTGGATTAGCCGCAAGACCAGCTTAGCCCGCCTACTCCGAAATTGGGGTTTGGTCTATTTCTCCAACCTCGCTGGCTCTTTAATCCTAGTAGGATTGATGTTTTACACACTGCAATGGGGTTTTAGCAGCTACGGGGTGGGGGCAAATGCTCTCCACATCGCCAATGCTAAGGTGGACCTTACCTTTGCCTCTGCCTTCACTCGGGGTATCCTATGTAATTTCCTGGTCTGCTTGGCTATTTGGTTATGCTTTTCTGCTCGAACCGTTACCGGCAAGATACTTGCCATCTTGTTCCCCATTACTGCCTTCGTAGCTGCTGGCTTTGAGCACAGTGTTGCCAATATGTACTTTATACCCCTGGGAATACTGATGGCGGGACAGACTTCTGTAGTTCAAGCGGCAGGAGTAACGGCTGATAGTGTGGCTAATCTGAATTTATTGGGATTCGTCGGCAACTTGGTGCCAGTGACCCTGGGTAACATCGTTGGGGGCAGCATTATGGTAGGTGTAATCTACTGGCTGACTTACCTGCACCCGGAGAGGGCTGCCAAGGCGGTTGCTGTCAAGCCCTTGATGAAAGTAACTGCCCCTACATCAAACCCCTGTTAAGCTGGAAGCAGAGTCGACTATGCTCGGTGTGGGTAGCAAAGCCCTGTTCGAAGTGCTAGGTAGAGCCAGAAATGACAGCAGCTTCTTGGCAAGATTAGCCGAAAACCCTCATGAGGCGCTCAAGGACTATGACTTGACTGCTACGGAAAGGGCAGCCCTAGCCAGTGGGGATATTCGTCAAATAGAGTCTCAAGTTGGCATCCTGGATGAAGCGTTACAAACCTGGCTCACTGCCAGATTGTCTCAAGAAAAATGGTAAGATGACAGTGGGATGAGGGGGAAAGCAGCCACTGTGCCTGGTTTCCTTTCAGTTGGATATTGAGGGCTTGCCCCCACAGCTTGCTGCTGAGTTCCAGCGAGCCATTGAGACCAGCGAAACCCAAGTGTTCTAATCCCCGACAAGCTGTTGCCCACTGAGGGAAGCCTCCCTTAATGCTGTAGGATGCTCCACAATAGCTCCCTTTTCATCAATGCCTGAGAAAAGAAGCTCGCCCCAATAAGCTATGTCCAGGGTGCTGAACCAGCTCTTGACTACAATTATAGCCGAACTGAATAGGTCAGACCTCCTTGTGCCACCAACAGAAATAAATAAGCCACGGCGCTTATTTGGGCTGGTAGACAAAGGGAGGTTGAGAACATATTTCATCACCCAAAGTGCTTGACAACGGTCAATCATCGCCTTTGTCTGAGCAGTTAACCCCATAAAGAATACAGGGGAAGCTAAAACCAAGCGGTCTGCCTCTCTAAGCTCAGTGTGTATCCACTGCATATCATCAGGGATAACACACCTGCCACTCTCCAGACAAACGTCACAATGCCGGCAAGGGGCGATATTTAGCTCACTAAGAATGATTGTCCTCACCTCAGCTCCCTGGCTAGCTGCCCCCGCCATAACCTCCCCAAGCAGCAGGTCGGTATTGCCACCACGCCTGGGGCTGCCAGCAATGCCCAGCACTTTCAGTCTTCCCCTTAGTTGTGCCTGGCTCATCGCTTGGATTATCCTACACCTATAGGCTTTGTGCAAATAGACAAGGGACAGAGCTACAAAGTTGAATTAACCTTGGCATCGTGGTATAAAGATGAAGATGAGCAGCATAGAACCGGAACTGGATTTGCATCGCCTTACCTCAGATGAAGCAATGACCAAGCTTGACCAATACCTCTATGATGCCTATGTTGCCGGCTTATCATCAGTTCGGATAATTCACGGGAAAGGAACAGGGGTGCTTCGGCAAGTAGTCCGTGAACAAGTAGCAAGGCACCTCTTGGTGAAATCCTTCCGCCCAGCCGAACAGCAGGAGGGGGGTGGAGGGGTCACCATAGTCGAATTAGGGGATTGATGGACATCCAGGAATTCAAAGATAGGGAAAGAAAGCTTAAGAAGCGCAGATTTGGAATGCGGATTCACGGCAAAGGCTTAGCTCAAATATACAGGGATGTTATAAGGAAAAGGCTCAAAAGGGGTAACTAGCATTGGTGCCGAGGGCGGGGTTCGAACCCGCATGAACTAAAGTTCAACGGATTTTAAGTCCGTCGCGTCTGCCTATTCCGCCACCTCGGCGCTAGATAAGAAGAGCTATCTATCGAGTTCTATTATACAATCTAGGGAGATTTTTGAGAAGGGATTTGGCTCTTGGGGGAACGGCATAAACCGTAGCACATACCCCAAAACGAAATCACAAAAGCTGATAGTGTTTGCTCTTTGAGCAAGCTTCCTGTATCTCTTTTGACTTGTCTAAACTAGCCTGTTTCAAAGGAATACCGAAGTATAGAGCAAAGACCAAGTCATCTATGTAGTCTTTTAGCTTTGCTTGCTTCTCAAAGTCGATCACTTGCAGATTACGAAGTTCAGATAGACTAATTCTGCGCTTTTCTAACTTCAACCCTTCTGTTCCAAACTCTTCCGCTATTGTGCCGGCAATAAGTTTGGTATCTCCTTTAATTTGCAGTTCTATTTCCCGATTATCGTGGACTAAGACTAAGGTATTACCAGCTACCTGCACATCATCAAGTTTTTGCATCAGAACACCAGAAAAATCAACGAAGTCCGAAAGCGTCTTCTCTTCCAAAGCAAGTATTTGGTCAGTTCGTTCGATGATTTCCTTCTTGATATGCTTATTCTTGGGGGTAATTAAAGGAACACGAACAAACTGCTTAATATGAGTCAATCCTAGCAGAAAGCTTAGTTTGTCTTCGTGCTGGACTTTACAAAATGTGTTAAGAATTAGAAAAATAACTCTAGAATTTAAGAGTGAAAACAGATAATATATTTCTGCTTTATTGTCTGATGTTATGCAATATTGCTGATAAATCGGTAAAATAGAATGACCTTTCAAGAAATAGAATTTATCAAAATTGATATATTTCCAAAGAATCTTATATTTTGGCTCGGCTATTATTAGACCTTGGCTCCCTTGAGCAATTTTTATCTTTTTACTTTTGGGATATTGCCCTGTTATTTTGGCTACATATCCTTCTGCTTTCAATTCTGGTATGGAATAGAAGTTATCGCTGAGTGACCCCATAGCCGTAACATCTTTTTTAGGAATGTTAGTGCTCCCATCAAAATAGAATCTGCTACCAAATTTCTGCTCCGCCAACACGTGATTGTAGTAATTTACTATATCATCAGTGTTCACCTTAAACTCTTCATAGAAGTCATTGAATGCTTTTTCCTGTTTAAGGAAGTTCCAATTTGATACATTCTTCAGAAGCTGCGTCTGTAAAATGCTTTTCTTGCTTGTTTTTTTGCCCTTAGATATATTTTGCAGGCATACTTCAATTTCATCATTTGGGTCTTCATAGTTTAGAATTTCGACTTGATGTGAGCTAGTTGGTATTTGTCGACTGAGAACTATAATTAAGCTTGACGTAGGAATCGGTCTATCCTGTCTAACACCTCTACCCACGAATAACTTGCCACTGAAAATTACCATTCTTTCGATTGTTGAAAATTTAGCAAGATGGAAACGAACCACGTCAAAATCGCTGTTTACCAGAAGTGTTTGCGGAATAATGTAGCAAAGCCTTCCGTTATCCTTTAGTAGTGCTAGTCCTAAAGCAATAAAAAAGGCATAGAGGTTTGGCTTAGGCGAGTATTTCTTATGATTATCAGGGATGCTATGAAGATTGACTCCGTAAATATCGTTTAGCTTGACAACGCCTTTCTTCATCAAATCAAACACCAAGACCCCTTGTTTGGAGCATTCGTTATAAGAGACATAAGGGGGATTTGCGATCACATAGTCAAAGCGACGCCGGGGGAAGGAAGTCATACTTCCTTTCATCTCCGTTAAGTCCTCTTTACTACGGACAAAGCTCTCTAACTTTGGCTCAATGATTTTGTCTGGGAAGGATATTTGTTTGCCAAGGGTGATAAGCTGTGAGCCAATGAATTCTGCAATACTGTCTTGTGTCCAGAACACTTTTATCTTTTTATCAAGTGGATTGTTGTATTTCTCCCCCATAATCAAGGGAAGCATCCGCATCAGGATATTCATCTCAGCAAGATAGAGAGGAAATTCCTCGACATCTAAGCCGAAGACATTACTGGTTACAATCTCTTCAATCTGTTTGGAAGTCTCATCGGTCATTGTGCTGAAAGACTTTACTACTTCATCTGTAGCACTATACAGGAATGTTCCACTACCGCAAGCAGGGTCAACGATAGACAGTTTATCTAATTCACCGGCTTTGATTCTATTCCTGATTTCTGTCGCCGTGTAACCAACCTGCTGAAGCATAAAGTTAACCACCGCAGAATCTGTAAAATACTGTCCTTTCTTTTCCTCTTCATAGAGTTCCTTTAAGTAATTCTCATAGACATAGCCGAATATCTCATTATGAACGTTTTGAAAGTTGTATTTCTTGATAAAGACCACGATATCTAGCCAAGGGGAGACATCGGATAGTTCATTCTTTGCCTTGCGATAGAGTTTAAGTAACCTACCACCAATCTGTTCCTGCTCTTCCACAAAGGGGCGATAGATATTCTCTGAAATCTGGTGGCTCATACCATCAATGCGACCGAGTATATCCACGTAGCTGTGGGTTTTAATAGCATTACGAATAGTCTCTATCCTGCCTTTGTAGTCATTACCAAAA
>SDBU01001653.1_pt1 | contig 31123 bp, 27 predicted proteins | sample 2277071 | NCBI WGS metagenome assembly SDBU01 (sample SAMN10397929, study PRJNA504765) | marine sediment metagenome | isolation source: marine sediment core GS08_GC12, 126 cmbsf | place: Arctic Ocean: Gakkel Ridge, Loki's castle | collected 2008 | reverse complement strand
GACGATCTGGGGGGGATTGTGCCCCAGCAGCAAAGCGCCGTGTCCCATCCAGTAGTCCACCAGTTCGTGCCCTTCCGTCGTCCACTTCCGCGATCCGTCGGCCCGCTCGATGAAAGGCGGGAAGGGTTCGAAGTAGCGGATGTCGTGGGTAGCCGCTCGAACGATGGCTTCCCCGGACCGTTGGAAGAGCTCATGGGACTTCGAGAATCCCTTAACGTACTCCTCATCGATGGTCATGATTAATACCCCCTCAAGCCGGATGGTGGCACCTCGTAAGCCCGCGGCATTCTACTCCTAGAGGGGCTGCATGTCAAAAATACCCGCGTCCCAGGCGATTTGGGGCTCGAGGGCCGCCAGCGACGCCTTTTCCACCCCAATTTGACAAATTTTAAGGTTGTTTGCCCATTATAAGCGCGTCTGCACCGCCCGAGAGCTTGATTTTTAGGGAGCATTTCAGTACAATATCGTGCGTTAGCACTCTCATGCTAAGAGTGCTAAAATGTGGCAGGATAGTAAAGTCCATTCAAAGGGAGGTCAGCAGTATGGCGCAGAAGAAAGCGCAGAAAAAGACGCAGAAGTTCGAGCCCCTGGGCGACCGCGTGGTGATCGAGCCTCTGGAGGAAGAGGGGACGACCCCAAGCGGCATCGTGTTGCCAGAGACCGCCAAGAAGAAGCCCCAAGAGGGAATCGTGCTGGCGGTGGGAACCGGCAGGGTTCTGGACAATGGCGAACGAGAGCCGATGGAGGTCAAGGTCAAGGACAAGGTGCTGTATACCAAGTACGCGGGCACCGAAGTGGAAGTGGACGACAAGAAGCTCCTGATCATGAGCCAGAAGGACATTCTGGCCATCATCAAGGGCTAGGTATCCAGCAACTCATCTTTCAGGAGGAATTCGAAAAATGGCAAAGAAACTCGTTTTCTCAGAAGACGCACGGCGCTCGCTCAAGATAGGAATTGACGTAGTCGCCGATGCCGTCAAGACAACCTTGGGCCCCAAGGGGCGCAATGTGGCGGTGGAGAAGAAGTTCGGCGCTCCCACCATCACTCATGATGGGGTGACCGTAGCCCGCGAAATAGAGTTGAAAGATGGCTTCGAGAACATGGGAGCCCAACTGCTGAAGGAAGCCGCTATCAAGACCAACGATGTGGCTGGCGACGGCACCACCACTTCCACGGTCCTGGCTCAGACCATCGTAACCGAGGGCCTGAAGAACGTGGCCGCGGGCGCCAACCCCATGTTGCTGAAGCGCGGCATCGAGAAGGGAACAGTGGCCGTGGTGGAGGCGATCAAGGAGATGGCCCTGGATGTGAAGGGCAAGGAAGAGATCGCCAACGTGGCCGCCATCTCCGCCGCTGACGTGGAGATCGGCGAGCTCATCGCCGAGGTGATGGATAAAGTTGGCAAGGATGGCGTCATCACTGTGGAGGAGTCCAAAGGGCTGGCCTTCGAGACCGAATACGTCGAGGGTATGCAGCTGGATCGCGGCTATCTCTCCCCCTACTTCGTCACCGACCCGGAGCGCATGGAGGCCACCCTGGAGGACCCGTACATCCTGATCACCGAAAAGAAGATCTCCGCTGTGAGCGACATAGTGCCGCTCCTGGAGAAGCTGGTCCAGGTGGGGAAGCGTGAGATGGTGGTCATCTCCGAGGACGTGGACGGTGAAGCCCTGGCGACCCTGGTGCTCAACAAGCTACGGGGCATGTTGAACGTCGTGGCCGTCAAGGCTCCTGGATTCGGGGACCGTCGAAAGGCGATGCTCCAGGATATCGCCATCTTGACCGGCGGCCAAGTCATCTCCGAAGAGCTGGGCCGGAAGCTGGATACCGCCCAGATCAGCGATCTGGGCCAGGCCCGGAAGATCATTTCGACCAAGGATGATACCACCATCATCGAGGGCAAGGGCGATGCCGAGGAGATCAAGGGCCGCATCGAGCAGCTGAAGACCCAGGCAGAAGCCACCACCTCCGATTACGACCGGGAGAAGCTCCAGGAACGAATGGCCAAGCTGGCCGGGGGCGTGGCCATCATCCGGGTGGGCGCAGCCACCGAGGTGGAGTTGAAGGAGAAGAAGCATCGCGTCGAGGATGCCCTCTCCGCCACCAGGGCTGCCGTTGAAGAGGGCACCGTGCCCGGCGGCGGCGTGGCTCTGATCAACGCCGTTCCAGCTTTGGATGATGTGAAGCTGGACGGCGACCAGGCTACGGGCGTGAACATCCTGCGCCGGGCCTTGGAGGAACCCCTTCGGATCATCGTGGACAACTCGGGCCAGGATGGAGCCGTGATCATCGAGAAGATCCGGGAGCTGCACAAGAGCGAGAAGAACACCAATATCGCCTACGATGTGCTATTGAACGACTACGGCGATATGTACGAGAAGGGGATCATCGACCCGGCCAAGGTGACGCGCTCCGCGGTGGAAAACGCTTCGAGCATCGCGGCCATGATCCTGACCACCGAGGCGCTCATCGCTGACATCCCCGAGGAGAGCCCAGCGCCGCCTCCTCCTATGCCTCAATACTAGACCTTGGGCCGCGACCCAAGGCAGCAAGGAGCCCCTTCATTTTGAGGGGGCTCCTTTTCACGTTATAGGCTCCGCATCGCCTCTCGAGCCGCCGATAGGACCTCCCCCTCGGGAATGTCTTTGACACAGGTGTGGTCCGCCAACTCCCACTCCTCGTAGTCCAGCCGGTTGCAGGGGACGCAGCATCTGGGGGACACCACCACTCGATGGCGATCTGGGTCGCCCCAAGGGCCGAAGGATCGGTGGTCCACCGGACCATAGAGGTGCACTGTAGGGCAGCCCATGGCGACCGCCAGGTGAAGCGGGCCGCTGTCCACCCCCATCACCAAGCGCGCCCCCACCATAAGGGCTCCCAGCTGCCCCAAGGTGGTTTCTCCCGCCAGAAACTGGGGAGAGGTCCGCATATGCTGGGCAACCGCCCGCAGAAGGCATTCTTCCCCTGGGCCGCCGGTGAGGAGGATCCGCGCGTTGAATTCCTCGGCCAGTCTGTCCGCAACCCTCCCCCACCCCTCAGGCCTCCACAGCTTGACCCGTGCCCCCGCTCCAGGGTGGATTATCACCGGCGGCGCGCCCATATCGGCCAGAAATCGATCGGACCATTGTCGATCCCTGTCTCTAGGGTAAAAAGCCAGCGGCCCGGGCTCAGAAGCGGCTCCCTCATCGAGCAGTGCAGCCACGAGGGACATGTTCTGGACGACCTCGTGTCGCCCCGGCAAGTAGGGCACGCACTGAGTGAGGAAAGGGCGGCTCTCAGCGAGATCGTACCCGATCCGGACGGGGATGCGCGCCCAGTAGGCCAGAAACGCCCCCCACCAGAAGTCGAAGCGGAGGTTCAGCGCCACATCGAAACGCCCTCTCAGCTTCTTCGCCTCCTTGATCAGAAGCAGATATGGTGCCCAGAGGCTTTTCTTGGGCTGTCGGGTGAATCCAGGGCAGGGGCAGGTGAGGATCTCGTCCACATCCGGGTTTCCATCCAACACGGGGCGACCCCAGGGGCCGACGAGGGCGGAGACGCGGGCCCCTGGCAAGGCGTCACGCAGGTAATGCAGGGCCGGAGTGGCGAACAGGAGATCTCCCAAGTGATCGGGGCGAATAGCGAGAATCCTAGGCGCCTCTCCCATGGGGAGGACCGAGTCGCCGTGGAGAGACCTGGTGGCCCAGGACGCCCCTCTCAAAAGGGTTCGGTGAACCTTAGTGCGCATAGACGGCATCGAAACGGGGGATGATGGTGCGCCAGTCGTAACGTTCCTCGACCAGCTTCCGTGCTCTTCTGCCCATGACCTTTCTGGTTGGCGGGTCGTTCAGCAGCGCCGCAGCTTTCAAGGCGAAATCCTCCGGAGTGTCGGCCAAGATAATGTCCCTACCCGGTGTGACGTCCAGCCCCTCACATCCCAGAGAGGTGGAAAGAACGGCCTTGCCCATGGCCATCGCCTCCAGGACTTTGAGACGAGTGCCCCCGCCGATGCGCAAAGGAACCACATACAGCGCCGCCTGGGAGATATAGGGGCGGATATCCGGCACCTGGCCCGTCAGCGTCACCTCGAGGTCCCGGCGCAAGGGTGATAGGCGCGGGTGGGGATTCTTCCCCGCCACGCACAGGTGTATTCCGGGAACCAGCTCCCGCAAGCGGGGAATCACCTCATCGTAGAGCCAGAGGACGGCGTCCACGTTGGGTCGGAAATCCATCTTGCCGGTAAATACGAGCCTGTTCGGGATCTCCACATCCTCGGGCTGGTAGTAGTCTATGTCCACCCCGTTGGGTATCACCGACACCGGCAGTTCAGGCACCAACCTCTCCAGCGCCAGACGATCAGCCTGGGAGCACACCACCACCCTGTCAGCATGACGGCACACCCGCCTTTCGTAGTTACCCAGCTTGCGCCATTGGATGAGGGAATACAAGGCGGCTGGCCAGCGCGACGGAAGCAGCGCATCGGTCTCGAAGGCGCGTTTCTGAAGCACGTATTCGGCGTTGTGATCGTCGAAGACGATCGTCGGCTTCCCTCGGGGTAGCGACAAGATGTGGGAAGCCATCTCGATCCCCTCCGCTTGGATCACGTCGAAGTCCTGCCCGGATAGCCGGGTTGCCAGTCCATCCTCCAGCTCGTCCGACCGGAGCCTCAGCGCCATATCGGGGAGAGGGGAGAGAAGGGTGGCCCGGAGTCGTTTCCCCATGGAGCGAGGAGCGATGGGAAAGGCAGCGGCGGTCCGGCAGAGCTCGATGAGCGGCCCGCAAGAAGCCAGCCGACCCGGCTCCTCGTCCAGCGATAGCAGATGGATCTCGTGAGTCTTCGCCAGTTGCCGGATCAGGTTGTAGTTTCGGATCGTCGTTCCCTGTTGGGGAGGGTATGGGATCTGGGGTGTCAGGAGCAGGATGCGCTTTCCGGCCGTCATCTCGCGATTTGAGACATCCGCTCCCCTCGCCCCCAACACGTCACCCCACCAATCCCCGATAGACTTGAAGGGTCTCCCGAGCGGCTCGCTCCCATGAGAACCGGCTAGAGCGCTCCAGCCCCCGGTGAATGAGGCTACGCCGAAGTTCCTCATCCTCCAGAACCTTCTCCATAGCTGCCGCGATTCCATCCTCATCGTCCGGATCCACCTGGAGGGCGGCGTCCCCCACCACCTCCGGCAGCGAACTCACGTTGGAGACGACCGCAGGTGTTCCACACGCCATGGCCTCCAGGGGAGGCAAGCCAAATCCCTCGTAGAACGAGGGGTATACCAGGGCGCGGGCGCCGTTATAGAGGAGGACCAGCTTTTCCGCCTCGACTCGCCCCAGGAAGCGCACGCGATCCGTCAAGCCGAGACACTCGGTCACCTCCATGTCCTCTTCGAAGAGCCAACCCTTCCTGCCGACCACCAGCAGGCTCTCCTCACGACCCCTGTTGACGAGCTGGCGGAAGGCCCGCAGGAGGTTGGGCAGGTTCTTCCTGGGCTCAATGGTGCTGACGAAGAGGAGGTAATCGTCCGTGATGTTGTAATACTTCTTGAGGCCAATGGAGACCTTCTTCCGATCCATGGGACGGCACAAGGGATTGGCGGCCTCATAGATGACGGTGATTCGCTCCTCGGGGACTCCCAGGAGCCGCATTATGTCATCGCGCGTGCTCTTGGAAACCGCGACGATGTGATCCGCGCGATGAACTGCCTGATCGATTTGGCCATAGTAGCGGGCGGCCTCAGGCGTCAGGAATTGGGGGTAAAGGAGGAAGGCCAGATCATGGATGGTGATAACCGAACCGACTTGTGAACGGAATGGAGGGATGAAGTCGGGACTATGCAGCACGTCCATGTCCAGCATAGCTAACTCCAGGGGAAGCGTCCATTGTTCCAAGCGGTGGTGACTAGGGGTCCAGAGATCCCGTCGCTGAAAATTCGGCTGGTTGACCAGGGATCTGCCATCGCGACGGCTTTGAAGGAGGAAGAAGTGATCGTCTCTGTCCACCCGAGCCAGCGCTTGCACCAACCGGACGATATATTGACCGATGCCTCCCTCGCTGTAGTGGACCATTCGGGCGTCAATGCCTATGCGCATCGGACCCTCGTGATGCGGGTGCCGCGACCGAGACACCCTCTCTTCGCAACATCGCGCTCTTCATCGCCAAGCCCCCCCCAAAGCCCCCCAGGCTGCCATCGCTCCGAAGCACCCGGTGGCACGGAACCACAGGCGGGACGGGATTTCTTGCCATGGCCATGCCCACCGCACGGGCGCCTCTGGGTTTGCCGGCCAATCGGGCGATCTCCCCGTAGCTGAGAGTGCTTCCCCATGGAATGCCGCGCACGATGCCCCATACTCGCCGAAAGAAGGGGGGACGACCGTCCAGGTCGAGGGGTTCGTGGAAGGTCACTTCTTCGCCCCCATAGAACCGCCGCAGTTCCCGGCGGAGGCACGCCAGGATGGGAGAGCTTTCCATCCCGGGAAATCCTCCGGACCAGCCACTCAGGAGTCGGGCCCTGGCGGCCTCCTTGCTGGGCTCGGGCAGGGATATTCGCACCAGCCCGCCGGGCGAGGCGACGGCCCCGACCCAACCCAACTCAGTATAAAACAGGATCATGGCGTACATGATTCCTCCGGTGAATCCTCCGTGCTCAACCTGATTATAGTCATCAGGCAGAGGATCGTCCAGCGCTCCGGCTGGGGCACATTTGGCTCTGCGCTTTCAAGTGTAGTTTAGAAGAAGTTGAGCACACCCGTCGGGCCCTGTATTTGGAGGACAAAGACAACCGCATCAAAAACATAGGCAAGTATCCCCTGTGAGTAGGCATTGTGCTATGTAGGTATTATGCTATAATGGAGACATGGACGTTGTCAAGTATTATTGGGGCATACTCCGCCGGTCACTATCGGACACGAGGCAATTCTGGGGGATTGAGCCTGCGCGTATATTTAGGGGCTTGCTCGTGTTCGTACTAGGCATACTGATTTACTACAAGCTATTTGGCCTTGAAGCTGCACTGCATGAGTGGCAAGTTTGGCTTACGTTCGTCATCTTTGGCGGTATTGCTGCAATCGGCCTCAGTTGGATGTGGAGCCTAATAATGGCTCCATTTCGGGCAGCAAAGGAACAGCAAGAAGCGTGGGATACCCAAAGGGATGCGTACATAGTCGAGAACGAACGACTGCGTGACCAGGTGAGCGAACTCGATGCGGAGCTCAAGCCAAAAATGGAGTTGTCCCGCTGGGAGGTGGGGAAGGATAGATACCAAGGGAGCCCACAATTCTTTCGTATTTGTGTTAACTCTACGGGTGGCGAGACTGTACGATCAGTTCAGGCGTTCCTTACTAAGCTAGTGCCAGCGCCGCGTATTCTCTTACCGCTACATCTTCACTTCTCCCACGATCAAAATCGCAATCTCACGAAGGAAGACCTAAGTCCTGGCGCTCTCCTTTGGGTGTATGTGGCGGCATTATATGAGCATGGCGATTTGGTAGTGTGTAGTACGGTGGCTGGGGAACGCAACATTAGGTTGCCAGTTCTTAGTGAACCCTATGAGATGGGGATAACGGTGACTGCGGACAACTCGGGTTATATTGATAAGAGTTTCCGAATTTGGGTAGAGAGTGATAGTAATAGGCTTCGTGTAGTTGAAATGCCTCCGTCATTGGTGGAGTAGTATGTTACAATTGAGGGTAGACTATCGTCTGGGTGGCATGCCTCGGTACTATATAAGCGGGGAAGCAGACAGAATGCGCGTCTCCGAAGTGGCAAGGAATTGTGTTGCATTCGTGTGCTACGAGATTCCATACCCATCCCCAACGCTCGATTTTCAAGCCCGATATCCCTTCCTGCTATCGCCGAACGTGCCGCCGGAGTACTCCCAGAATACCTCCCCCCGATAGACACGCCGGTGCGCCCAACCGCTTGTCTCCAACCCGACCAGCGTCGAGTCCACCTCCCCCGGCGCGAAGCGGCCCAGCGCCTCCCGCAGACTCCGCTCGCGCATCGTTCCATTTCTATGGCCAACAAGGCTCCTCACCTCCTCCATTCCGACTCGGAGAGGCTGATGCGATGCTCACCCCTCTCCTACGAGCATCGAAGAGTTCTCATTCTTTCGGATCTCCTGCCAACGTGCGAGCCATATTCACGAAGACTTCCGACTCATAGTCCTCGATCCGACCCCGATCGCTCAGCTCCGCGATCCGGGGATCGATCGGAAGCTGCCCCAGGAAAGGCAATCCCATCTCCTGTGCCCGCTCCTCAGCGCGGCTCGGCCCGAAGAGATCGTAGCGCTTGCCCGTATCGGGAGCCACGAAATAGCTCATGTTCTCCACCAGGCCGAGGATCGGCACGTTCATCTTCTCGGCCATCTGCTGTGCCTTCCCCACCACCATAGCCGCCAAGTCCTGCGGCGAGGTGACCAGGATCACGCCCTCCAGGGGGATGGACTGCATGACCGTCAAGGAAGCATCGGAGGTTCCCGGCGGCAGATCCACGACCAGATAATCCAAGTCGGCCCAGAAAACGTCTCCCCAAAACTGCTTGATAGTCCCCGCGATGAGAGGGCCGCGCCAGATCACAGCGTCTCTCTCGTTGGGAAGCAGCAGATTGATGGAGATGATCTTGATTCCCAATCGGCTGCTGACCGGCGCGATCCCCATAGGAGTCATTTGAGGCCGAGGTATCCCTTCAAAAAACATCTTGGGGATGCTGGGACCGGTGATATCCGCATCCAAAATGCCCACTCGGTGACCGCCTCGGGCCAAAGCCGTGGCCAGCATACCCGCCACCAGCGACTTCCCCACTCCGCCCTTGCCGCTCATCACGGCGATCACATGCTTGATGTTGTTCAGATGCTCGGACAGATGTTCTCCGCTCTCCGACGTGATCCGCTCCCTCTCTTGGGAACTCATCTCAGTAAGGTTGACCTCCACTCGTTCCACATCTTCGAGAGCCAAGACGGCTTCACGTGCCTCCTGAGAGATGCGATCTTTCAGAGGACAGGCCAGGGTAGTGAGGGCCAGATCCAAGCTCACCCTCCCATCCTTCACCCAGATGTTGCGCACCATCCCCAAGTCCGCAAGGCTCCTGTTTAACTCGGGATCCATGACCTTGGAAAGCGCCCCGATTACGTCCTTCTCCGTTGGCATACCTTCTCCCCATCAGTTGATATCGTCGATCATGGTGAGCAATCGCACCCCTGACGATCTCTTGATCTGTCGGAAAACGGCTCCCTGGGCCACATAGGCGGCCACCTTCTGCGGATCGACCACCCGGGTGCCGGAGATGGCTTTCAGCCCATGTTCGTGAAGCACGGGTGCGAGCGGCGCGGTAGGCCCCACGAGCATGACCTCGGCCTGAGGGGAGCAAAGGGGCAGCAATCCCTCCAAGGTGTTATTGATAAGCGTCACCCCCGTGATCGCCACCACCTCGGCCTGGGGCAACACCTCACTCGCCATCCCGGCGGGCAGATCCCCCTCTCCCGGCCTCTGCTCCAGGGTCCAGAGCGTCTCGGCGACCTCCCTCAGTCGAGGCACAAAGGGGAAGTGACCAACGACCGCTACCCTCTTGCCTTTCCCACGCTCCCGCAGCCAATCCTCTGCGTTGATTTCCTCACATCGTCGTTCGTCCACGTTCAGAAGGCCATTGACGGCGGCCATCCCTATGCTCCGCTCCAGCGGCAGCGAGGAGCGGAGCATCTCGGCCAGTTCCAGGCCGCTACGACCGACCAACCTTCCCGCATCGGGAACGGACTCCATCCCATGCGGATGAGCGGCGTCAGGCAGCGTGCTGGCCAGACCGGCCCCTCGAGACGTCGTCACCAACGTCCAGTGGACGCCGACTATCACGCTCTCGACCGATGCGTCCTCTTCGATGGCGCCCAAGAGATCGTCAGTGATGCTCACCCTGCCCCTCCCGAATGTGCTGCTCGTAGGCCACCAGAAAACCATCCAGGCTCTCTCTCGCCTCCTGCAGATCCTCGACCCAAGCCCTCAAGGCGCGATCCCCCTCCTCGGTCAGCCGATACACTCTCCGAGGCGGGCCCGACCCTCCAGTGTCCCACGTCGAGGCCACCCATTTGCGCTCTTCCATCTCCCGCAAGACTCGGTAAACCACCGAGGAATCCACCGGATCCCCCGCAAAGCCGAAATCCTCGAGGGCTCTCGAGAGGTCGTATCCGTGAGCCATACCTCGATGGAGCAACAGCAGCAAACAGGGCTCCACGAACCGCCCAACGCGTCGAGGACACAGCCTTCCGCCTCCCCACCGTTGGGGACCTCGGCCACCCCCAGAGCCCATTCCGCTGTTCTTGGCGGACACCGAGAACCCCTCCTGGCCGCTCGGACCCGCGGCCACCTCTATATGCAAATAGCATCTATGTGTAAATAGTACACTAGAAAAAGAATTTTGTCAAGTAAAGTGGTACTGAAAAATGTGAGGTTATGCCGGGGAGTGGCGAGGGCGACGGGGCCCGGCCTCGCCGAGCTTCGATCGACCTCCAAGAAAGGCGGAGGCCAGCTTATCCAGCTCCCGAGGGGCGCGCTCGGCGATCACCCATGTATGATGGCGTCCAGCTTGGAGTCGATATCCGCCGGCAACTCCGGCGGCGAGTATCGTTGAAGCGCCCTCCGGATGGCCGCCCTCGCCCGCTCGCGAAGGCCCTCGGATTCGGCATCGTCGCCTAGCCTCAAGCCCCCCCGGTCGAGGATCTCGGGAATCCACATCTCCCTGCGGAAGTGCTCGACAGTATGGGCTCTGTCCAGGAAATGCCCTCCGGGTCCCACCTCCTCGAAAACGGAGAGGTCCACAGTATCATCATCCACACGGATTCCCTCCAGGATCCGTGCGACGTAGCGGGTGATCTCGTGATCGATCATCAGGGTCTCCAGGCTGAAAGCGTTCTCGTCAGCCAGCAGGCCCATGCCCAAGATCATGTTCGTCCTGGCCAGCGCTGGAAGCAAGGCCGTCGCCAGCTTCTCCAGGCCCAACTGGACGTCGACCAATTTGGAATCCGCCAGCACGCCTCCGCCTCCCGAAGGCAACCGGTAGTGCTTAGCCATCTGGGTCGTCGCCACCCGAAGCAGCCCGAATTCTGGCCCCCCATGAGAGACGCTCGCCGACTTCATGTCGAAGATCCTGGCCCAACTGGCATAGACCACAGGCACGGCTGGATTGACCAGTTTGGCCAGCACGAAGCTGCTCAAGAGTTCCGCATTCGCGCAGATCAGTGTGGAGGCGAGGGTCGCAGGGGCCGTCGCCCCACACATGGGCCCCGCCTCGATGAACAGGGGCAACCCTTTCCGCGCGCCCTCGATGATCAGCTCAGCCGCGTCCGGACGAATGATCAAGGGGCTGGTCAAACACACCAGGACCGAGAAGAAAGGGCAGGCTTGCAGAGCTTCGAGACTCCCTGCTACCTCTTCAGCCATGGCGATGATCTTCCGCAGATGTTCCGCCCCCTGGGCCTGAGCGATGATGTGCTTTTTGGTGTTGGTCAGGCCAATCTTGAACTCGTGGAGATCGCTCACCTCAGGGGGAACATCGGTTGGCGTCAGGGAGCTCATGATGAAGTGGGGAGTTTCCAGGACGTCGGCGAGGCGAAAGGCATCTATGAGATCCTGAGACAGCGACGGACGATACTTCCCCGATTCGATGTCCAGGACATTCGTGGCAAATCCGGTGGTGCCGAAATAGGATCGTCTCTCCCCGATCTCCAATGGAGCCGCCCCACTTCGACCGTGGAGCCTCACCCGGGGAGAGCACCGCCCCAGAGCATCATCTATGAGATGATCCGGGAGCCTCACAATGTGCCGGTCGAGGTCGATGCGCGCTCCCGCTCTCCCATAGATCTCCAGCGCTTCTTCATGTGCTACGGAGACCCCCACCGTCCACAGCAGCTCCCTGGTAGCCCGATCGATCTCACGCAGCTCCCGGTCACTCAAAGCTCCCATCCTAGGAATCATGGTCATGCCCCCCAACGGACCCCGGAAATCAACGCCGTTCTCACCACCGGACCCCAGGTCAGCTCAGCTCCACCTGTCGCCCGAGACCCTTTGCCAAGGCGTTCTCGTAGATGGTCTTAGCCACAGCCACATCCAGGGCAGACAGCCCGATGCTCTCAAAGATGGTGACTTCCTCCTCTCGCTCCCGCCCCCTTTTCTTTCCCGACAAGATATCACCGACTTCGCCGTAGATAACATCCTGGGAGACGATCCCTTTTCTCATAGGTTGGATCAGATCCCCCGCCAGTTCCAGAGCCACCTCCCTGGTGTCGGTGACGATTTTGCTAGCCTTCTTGACCGTCGTTTCATCTATCTCCTGCATTTCAGGAGTGAAGGATCCCACGGCGTTGATATGAGCCCCATCGGCGACCCACTTTCCATCGAACACCGGGGTGGTGGAGGTGGTAACCGTGATGATGATGTCCGCGCCCCTCACAGCTTGTTCGGAGGATTCCACCGGAACCACTCGGGCCGGGAAGCGAGAGAGAAAGCCTCTCATATCCCCGGCGAAAGTTTGACTTCTCCGTCCATCGACATCGAAAACCCGGATCTCGGCGATCCCGGGCCTCACCTCACAGATCGCCTCCAACTGCCGAGAGGCCTGGTAACCGGTCCCTATCAGCCCAGCAGATCGAGCATCCCTCCTGGCCAATGCATCGGTGGCCACCCCCGTGGCAGCCCCAGTCTTGATGGCGGTGGGGAGGTTGCCATCCATGATGGCCAACACCTCTCCCGTCTTCCCATCCTGGAGAACGATCACCCCGTTCACCACCGGGAGGTTGAGCTTGGGGTTGTCGAAGAAGGTGGAAACCAGTTTGACCCCGAAAACTCCCATCTTGGGCATATGTGAGGGCAATATGGCGGTAGTCCCATTGCTCTCAGGAATATCGATGGTAGTGCGACTGGGAACGACCGCGTTCCCAGTCGCACAGTCGATGTAAGCCGCCCTCACCGCCTCGATCGCTTCCCTCATCGAAATGGCCTGCTCGACTTCGCTCCTGGACATGATGATCACCTTCCGCCTCCTCCCAGAGATCGAAAACTTCCCTTTTCCAGACGGGCCGAACCGAGCGACGCGATGGACCCGCCTCTCCCCTCATTTGCGCTTTCACCCCTCGGTTGGTATCCTTATTCACCCTGCCTTGCCGGGACCAGCGTCACGCGCCTTGGAGTTCCCTTTGCGCATAGATATCATCTCCACCGAGACTCCCAATCTCTTCTCCCGCCATCCAGCCCGCATATGGGTCAACTCCACCCTGCTGCGAGACGACGACCTCACCGTTCTTGTGGACACCGGCATGGTGGACGACACCGCCGTCCTGATGGCGCTTCAAGATATGGGAGTCAAGCCCTCCGAGGTGGACCTGATCATCAACACCCACATCCACGGCGACCATTGCGGCGGCAACCGCTCCTTCCCCGATTCGCACATCCTGGCGAGCCGGCTGGAATACGAGTACTGGAGGAGCCTCTGCCATCGCATTCCCGTGGTTCCCGACAAGGAATCCCTGGTCGCCGAACTCTACCCCTGGATCGATCCCAAGCTGCGCGGGCAAAAAGGGTCCGCGCTGTACCGAATCTCCCAGCTCTATTGGCACGATGACGTCATGGGCAGAGATGAGCAAATCGAGTGGATCGAGGAGCCTCGCCGCATCGCCGACGGCATCCGTCTCATCGCCACCCCGGGCCACAGCCAACACCACTTCTCGGTTCTGGTGGAGAGAGGGAGAGAACCTCTGCTCGTGGCCGGCGATGCCATAATCAGTCGCTTGCACTACCGCTCATCCCCGGAGAAGCTGAGGCGCCTGTCCCAAATTTCCCTGGAAGCCGATCCCCACCGATGCCGCCGAACCCTGGAAAAGCTCAGGGGAGTTCGGGGCATCATAGTGCCGGGCCACGACCGCCCCTTCCGCGCTCCGGGCGGCAACTACCTGAAAGGGTCCTCATTCGAGCTGTGACCGGTCAGTAGACTGGCGCCCATTGAAAAAGCAAGGAGCCCTCGCTGAAGACCTCTCCCGACGCCGCATCCGAGAGTCGAACTGGCTTTTCCCCGTCCCAGGTCAGGTAGATCTCATCGGGCTCAACGTTCTCCGGCAGGCGCAAGGTCACCGCTTGACCCGGCCCATCGCCCACCTGAACGACGTCTCCGATGCTCAAGCTCTCGCCGACCTCTGCGATATCCAGCAACCATCGATCCCCTCCCCGAAAAGCCAGCCAGGCGTGCTGGACCCAGTTGTCTGCGGTGACGAAGATCACTTCGCGCTTGCCATCGCCATCCAGGTCCGCGACAGCCGCCCCTTCTATGGTCAGGCCTAGGTCGCCGAGGGCGGAAACTATCGCATCTCCCCCCTGTTCGACGACCTCTGGATGCTCGTCCAGATAGGCCGCCACGCCAGCGCCCGGAAACAGGAGATGGAACGCATCCACGGGAGCGCCAAGGTTGCCCGCCTGGCCCTCGTAAACCTTCTCGTAGAGGCCAGCCCCCTGGAGGGCGCCCCATGCCCGCACCAACCCGTCCGGGGGCTGATACGAGCTGGAAAAGGTCCCAGCCAGGTCTCCCAGAGCCGGTCCCGCCTCTGCGGCAATGGCCAATTCCTGGCGAGCCTGCTCTTCCTGCCCCAGCATGGCTCGGCATTGGCCGAGGCGGAAATGAGCCAGTGCAACCCAATCCACCCCAGCCGCCCCCTCCTCCACGCGAAGCGCGGCGTCCTGGAAGACCTTCTCATAGGCGGCGATGGCAGCCCCATAGTCGCGCCGCTGGAAGTCCACCTCGGCCACGTTGAATTGCTGGCGCCGCGTCTCAGGGGAAGACTGGGCATAGGACACCATTATGTACTCGGTTCCATCCCAACGCCAAAGCTCGGTGACCGTCACATGGGGCAAGAGCTTGCCGTCGTGTATCCCCAGGATCGCGTAGGAAAGCTTGATCTCCTCTTGATCGGCCGCCGGTGTAAGCTCCCACCCGGCTGGCTCAGCCCACTCCACCAGCATTCGGTCGAAAAGGGTCTCGAACCCGTCTCCGGCCCACCGAAGGATTAGAAGTCGGGTGTTGGCTGCGCTTGCGCCGTACAGCGCCTGGGTGACGACGATCTCGGCTTGCCCGTCACCGTTGATATCGTCGACCCGTTCCAGATGGACCCGCCCGATGGCCGCCCCCCAGCCCTCGGGCCCAGCCAAACTGAAGTCCGCGGGAATAAGGTAGGAAACATAGGCTGACCCATCCCGGCGGAAGACCAGGACGGGCATCATCCTCAGCCCGGTGTCGACCAGGATCAGATCCTGGCCTCCCGCGCTGAAGGACTCCACTCGAACCTGCTCGTCTGGACCTCCCAACGCCAGCGCTGAACGAAGCCCTTCTATAGCCTCGGGTTGATCGGCTGGCGAGCGGGCAGGGTCCAAAGACTCGGCCAGGTAGATGGCTATGCCCTGGTCCAGCGACTCCATCACAGCGGCCAACTCGCCGGGGTCGGCAGCCTCACGGTAGCCAGCAATGGCTTCCAAGATGCGAGCTTGCCCCTCGCTGGAGCCAGGAGCGGAGGTCTCCCCTACCCAGGAACGGAGGATGACGACTTCGTCCGCCAGAAGGCTGTCGCTTCCCACCGGCTTCCCCGCCGCCTGAATGGTGTCGCCGCGCTGGATGTCCGCCAGGGCAGCAGCGGCCCCATCGGCGAAGGCGATCCGTGTCCAGTCCTGGAGGTTCACAAACTTCGCCTCCCCCTGGGCAAGCTGGATGGTCAGCACCCTGGCGCTCAGTGCAACATCCTGAACCACTCCGCTCATCTGAGCGAAGCGCTCCTCCAACTGAGCGACAGGCGAGGAGACGGACTGGACATCCGTCGAGGCTGGAGACGGGATGGGAAGCGCCCCTGCCTGGCAACCTGCTAGCACCACCGCGACGGTCAAAATGCCGACTATCCGACTCCTCGCCATGCCAACCCCCGAAACCCCGAGCGAGATCGCCTTCATCCGATCGCAGTCACCGAAAGGCATCCCCCCAGGCTATCCCTCCTCGGGCCTTGCGGCCAAGACTAGAGACACTTCCACCTCCTTCCCATCTCGAAGCACGGTGATCTCGATCTCCTGACCCACCACCGTCTTCCGTGCCAGGAAAGAGATCATATCCTCGAAGCGCTTCATGGGCTCTCCATCTATGGCCACGATTATGTCGCCACCTACAGCAACCTCCTGTCCCCTGATCCTCACCTTCTCCTCGCTCGGCTTGAGTCCTGCTTCGTCAGCCGGACTTCCTTCGGCCACCTCAACGACCAGAATGCCCTGTTGGTCGGCGGGAAACCCCATAGCTTCCAGGAGGTCGAGGTTCAGGGACATGGCGGTGATGCCTATCCGCGAATGCTCGTAATGTCCCTCCTCGATGAGAGCCGGCACCACCTTCTTGACGATGTTGACCGGGATGGCGAACCCCACCCCGGCGGAGGCCCTGACGGGGGATTCGATGGCGGTGTTGACTCCGATCACTCGGCCCCGAGAATCCAAGAGAGGGCCGCCGGAATTGCCCGGATTGATGGCCGCATCCGTCTGGATGATATCAGGGATGGAGTAGCTCCCCCCCTCTCCGAGACGGGTGGGAAGGCTACGGGCCAGCGCGCTGATAATCCCTGTGGTCATCGTGCCCTGCAGGCCGAAGGGGTTTCCTATAGCGATCACTCGCTGGCCCACTCGCAACGAATCGGAGTCAGCCAACTCGACCGGCCGCATCGGGTAGTCTGCGAGGTCCACGCGAAGGACGGCCAGATCGGTGTCGGCGTCGGCCCCCACCACCTCGGCCCTCGCGGACAAGCCATCGTGAAAGGTGACGATTATCTCTTCCGCGCCTTCCACCACATGGTTATTGGTGGCGATGTGGCCCTCCTCGCCGAAGACGAACCCCGAGCCTTGGCTCTGCAAGAAGAACTCATCCGGCTGGTCCGGCTCCCCAAAACCCGGTATGTCGGGGAGCTCGAAGAAATCAGACGCCTCCGCCCGGCTCACGACCCGAATATGGACCACCGATGGATTGACCCTCTGGTAAATCTCCTCCAACAATCGTTCCTCGTCGTCGACGGCGATCACTACGGGCGGCAACGGAGTCAGGGTATCCGTCGGCGTCGAGGTTCCAGATGACGTCGGGCTCACGGCCTCCCGCGAGGACGCTGGCGTAGAGACAACCTCAGGGACGATCCCTCCAAAGCCTATTTCTGGGAGCAAGTAACAGCCGGTCAAGGTGAACCCCAACACACAAACAACCAAGACCGAGGCGATCACCCGATTCCCACCGAAAGATCCCGAGCAGTTCATGATCTCCTCCTCAACCAATAAGTCAACAGCAAGGTATCTACGTACTCCCTTTGAAGAATCGAACCGCATCCCTGGCATATGTCGGAAGCCGACGCCAGGTATCGGGGCTGACCAGCCTCCGAGCCACGCGACCTGGGCGTAAGTAGAAACGCCGGTAAGCCTCGTGCCACTTGCGCTCCACCAGTTCCTTGGTGACATCCCCGATCTCGAATCTGGCCCGCTCGTCGTGGATGGCGAAGTCACTCCAGTCCCTGGTGAACAGGCGCCCTCCCTCCAATATCATCTCGTACATCTCCGTGCCTGGATAGGGGGCGGCGATCATGAAATTAGCCAAATCGGGATCCAGTTCCAGAGCCAGTTGGATGGTATCCTCCATGGTATCCTCGGTCTCTCCCGGGAGGCCGAAGATGAAGAATCCCATGGTCTGCAAGCCCGCCGCCCGGGCATCGGCGAAAGCGCGCCGGACCTCATCGATGGTCTGCTGCTTCTTGATCGAGTCCAGCACCCTCTGATTTCCGCTCTCCACCCCGAACCCCACCCTCTTGCAGCCGGCCTTCTTCATGAGATCCAAAAGCTCTCTGTCCGTGTTCCCCGCTTTTATGCCGTGGATAGTGATCCACGGCACCTCGTTCAGCCCCTGGTCGATGAGTCCCCGACAGATCTCCTTGGCCCGATCGAGATCCAAGGTCATCACATCATCGGTCACGCCGATCTCGGTAGCCCCAAGATCCTGGACCAGCCAACGCCACTCCGCCAGGACGTTCGTCGGCGAACGTGGGCACCACGTCCGCCCAGTGATGGCCTTGCTGCAATAGATGCAGCCATAGGGACACCCACGAGAGGTGATGATCGTATAGGCTCGGGCATCGGGATCCAGGCCGTCGGTGAGGGGCTGCAGATTGGTGTAGCGGTCGATCTTCATCAAGTGATGTGCCGGGAAAGGAAATCGATCGATGTCGTCAGGGACCTTCCGGAGCGGATTGTGGACTATCTCCCCATCATCCCTCTTCCAAGAGAGACTGCCGATCTGCCGGAGCTCCGTCCCACCCTCCAGAGCCTCCACCAGCTCCACCACGGCATCCTCAGCCTCTCCCCTGATGACCATGTCCACCTCCAGACGCCGCATGGATTCTTCCGGCAGGAGAGTGGGATGAGGCCCGCCCAGGATGGTAAGAATGCCCCTCTCTTTCGCCAGCGCCGCCACCGCCCAGGCCTCGTAGATGAGGGGGGTGGTGCTGGTGACACCCACTAGATCGTACCCCTCCTCATCCAGAACGTCCCGAATGCTCTCCTCCTCCACCACCGCATCGTAGATGGTCACCGTATGGCCAGCACCTTCCAGCACGGCCGCCAGATAGCCCAGGCCCAGAGGCAGGTGTTTTCGCGAATTCCACACATTGGATTTGGGGCTGACTAATAGCACCTTCATAAGGGATGCTCCATCCAGGACTAGCCCGGACTGACTTCCGAGTGGCCCGCTTCCTGCGGCATCGATTTTCGCCTACGGGCGCGCCACCATAGGATCCCCCCCGGCAAGCTGGAAACCAGAATGATGACCTGGAGGGCCACGGAGAGGGACAGGGAGAGGACCTCACTAACCCCGACCAGGCCGAAGAAGAACACGTACGCGGTCTGGTTGATCCCGACGCCCCCTACCGAAATGGGGATGAGCAGGACGAAAGCTATCAGCGGGTTGAACAGGAAGATATACAAAAGCGGGATCCCCCCTCCCAAGGCCTCGACGAGGAGATAATTGACGAAATTGGAGACGATCAAGACCCCTAAAGAGATGAAGAAGCCCTGCAGAAGGACCCCAGGGTGATGGCGGTAGGCTCCCAGAGCCCCAGAAAGGCGCTGATAGAGGGGAGCCGCCCTGGAAAGCAAGGGAAGCCGAAACAATATCTCCGCCCATCGCCGAAGGCGTCGGCTCAGCATGAGGGCGAACGCCCCCGCGAAAGTGACCAGAGCCACCACCGAGGCAACGGCGATGGGTTGAAGCACCACCCGGCCATCCACCATCACGGCGATGAGGGCCATGGTCGCTGCCATGCTCATGAAAGCGATGAAGCCGATCATGCGATCGACCACCACGGAAACGGCGGCTTCGGTCCCTCGCTCAATGTGGCGGGCCAGCCCCCATCCCCTGACCACATCGCCACCCACGTTTGTGGGAAGGAAATTGCCGAAGAAGAGGCCTATAAACGTGTAGCTGAGCAGCTCCAAGAACGGCACCGGGATGCCTTGTGCCCGAAGGAGGAGATACCACTTGGAACAACCCAGGGTGATGGCTCCGAAGTAGAGGAGGAGGGCCAAGAACATCAGGACATGGTTGGCCGAGGCAAGAGTCTGGCCCACCTGGTCCAGGCCCACCCGGCTGAAGAGGAACGCGATGAGCCCCACGCTGACCAGTATCTTTAGGGCGACAACCAACCTATCTCTCAAATGGGCGAGTCCTTTCTGACCCATCCTTCGGCCCATCCACTTCGAAAGCGTTTGTTCGTCCCCTCTCCATGCGATCGCCTTCCTGAGGGGCGACCCGCTTCGTGGTCCACGCCATATCCCAGACCACGTGCCGCTCACCTCGGACGTAATAGTCCCAGGCTCCCAACGCCCGCGAGATCGCCTCGACGGCGGCTAGGGCGGCCAGGATATAGATGATCCGCAGGGCGGCCCACACCTCTTCCAGCGCTATGCGCAGCACCCGGGGATTATCCAGGCTGGAGACCTTGTAACCGTACTTCTTTCTCAAATGAAGGTGCCCGGCATAGTTGCGCCGCCGCTGGCGAATGAAATCCCCCAGGGTCTCAGGGCCCATGTTGTAGACTACGGCATCGGGGGCGTAGCGCACCTGCAAGCCCCGTTGAATCACCAGCGCCTCCACGAAAGCCTCATCCATGGCCACGTCGGGAGGTATCCGATCGAAGACCTTGCGAAAGGCGATCATCTCCCCCAGCCGGGGGATCTCCATACAGAGCTGATGCTCCATTCTCAGTCGCAGGTGGGAAAGATAACCGACCACCTGATCGGGCGCGTTAACGGGCACCTTATGGGCTCCGGTCACCCCCACCTGGGGATTCTGAAACATGGACACCAAAGCCTCGACGCTATCCTCTCCGGGCAAGGTGTCGCCGCTCTCAAGCACGCAGATGTCCTCTACAGCGTGTTGCAGGAAGAGGTTCACCGCCGCGCTCTTGCCCTCTCGCTGCGACTGAACCAGAAGTTTGATGCGCGGATCCTCCGTCATGTGAGCCCGAATGACCTCCTCGGTGCGATCGGTGCAGCCCGAGGCGACCACTATGATCTCGGATATCTCCACGCTATGCAGGCGTTGCTCCCCCAAGGCGGCCAAGAGGTGCCCGATATTCGCCTCCTCGTTGTGGGCCGTTATCCCCACGCTGCACCTGATGGGCTCCGGTCGTTTTTCTTCCATAAGTCCCTTCGCAATCGTCTCCTAAGATGCCAGAGTTCGCCACGCCATACGAACGGTTTGAGGCAAGTTCAGCCAAGTCCGCTTGCGCCTGATGATCCGGAAGATCCTGCTGGGGCGCAGGTAGAAGCGCCGGTAGGCCTCCTGCCATTTCCGCTCCACCAGCTCGGCGCTGAGGCCCTTCATCTCGAAGCTAGGCTTGTTCTCGAAGAAGGCGAAATCGTCCCAGTCCTCGACGAGCATCCGCCCCTTTTCGCGCACCAATCGTTCGAGCCCGGTGCCCGGAAAAGGCGTCGCCATGGAGAAGTTGGCCACCAATGGGTCCAATTCGATGGCGAAGCGGATGGTGTCGTCCATGGTCTTCTCGGTTTCTCCCGGCAGACCTATTATAAAGAAGCCTATGGTCTCCATTCCCACCGCTTTAGCCGCCCGGAAGGCCTCCCTCACCTGATCCAACGTCTGGTGCTTGTCGATGACCCGGTCCAGGATCTCCTGGTTCCCGCTCTCCACGCCGAAGGCGGTGCGAATGCAGCCCGCCTCGCGCATGCGACCCAGAAGCTCCTCATCGACCAAGTTGGCTCGGATCCCGTTAATCATGATCCAGGGGACTCGATTGAGACCCTCGCCGATGAGCCTGTCACACAGGTCCAGCGCGCGCCGCCGATCGATGTTGAATGAGTCGTCCAGAACGCCGATCTCGGTGGCCCCCTGGTCCCGCACCAGCCATCGCCACTCGCCCATCAAGTTCTCCGGGGAGCGCATGCGCCACTTCCTGGGCCCGATCTGAGAGCAGTAGATACACCGATAGGGACATCCGCGCGAAGTCAGGATGCTGAGAGCCGCCCCTTCCCGATGATCTATGGCTGGCTGGAGGTTGGTGTAGCGATCCGTCCTGAAGAGGTGATAGGCAGGATAGGGCAGGGTGTCCAGATCGGTGATGGGAGACCGGTCAGGATTGTGTATGACCCGCCGCCCATCGTCTGTGAAGGACAAGCCCGGAACGCCCTCCAGGGGCTCCTCGCGCTCCAGGTGGTCACACAGATCCACCCAGGTGGCTTCTCCTTCCCCCCTCACCACCATGTCCACGTCAGGCTCGGCAAGCGACTCCTCAGGCAAAACCGTGGGGTGAGGACCCCCCAGGACCACCGGCACCTCACGTACGGCCTTGACTTCACCGGCCGCCCCCCACGCCGAGCGAATCTGAATGGTATTGGCGGTGATGCCCACCAGGTCAGGGCCATACTCAGCTACCACCTGGGATATAGGCCCCTCTTCCACGTCCAGATCGCAAATGCGAACCTCATCGCCGCGCCGCTCGGACACCGCCCCCAAGTACGCCAGACCCAGATGGGGAGAGGTACGGGTCTCGATCGGCAGTCGAGACCCAGGGTTGATCAAGAGCACCCTCAAGAAGGGGATCCCTCCTCCATCGCAATTGCACCCTCTTGACGCAGGTGCACGTTAATTATAGCGCCTTTCGGCATCTGAAAGGTAGCCGGCGGACAGCGATGCACTAGGAAGGTGGGACGAGGAGGGTCTTTATGCTCTCGCCCCTCCGAAGGGCGCGGAAGCCCTCTTCCCAATCCTCAAAGGGGATGGTAGCCGTGATCAGGGGGTCCACGTTGATCTTTCCAGAGGCGATCATGGCAAGGGCGCGCTCCCAGGCCGTGTAGCCCTGCGCCCAATTGAAGGTCACGCTTATCACCTTGGCCATGCCTAAACCCCAAGGGATGCGGACGAACTCCTGGCTGGGTATGCCCACCGCGATCAGGCGGCCATCCTTCTTGATCATATCGAACGCCTGCTGGATAGCTTTCTCGGCCCCCGAAGCCTCGATGATCACGTCTGCCCCGATGCCATCGGTCCACTCCAACACCTTGGCTACGATATCCACTTCCTGGACATTGGCCGTCTCGAAGCTCAGCGCCCTGGCAGCCTCAAGGCGAAGGGGCACATCTTGGGTCACCCCGGTCACGATGACTCGTCCAGCTCCACCGGCCCGGGCGGCCAGGGCGTTCAGCAAGCCGATGGGTCCGGGGCCGCTCACCACTACAAAGTCCTCCGGCTCGATCGTGCCGCGCTCCAGCACGTGGTGAACAGCGTTGGCCGCGGGCTCAGCCAGCGCCGCCTGCTCGAAGGTGACCTCGTCGGGGATGCGATGGAGTTGATTCGGCTCCAGAAGAAGAAACTCGGCAAAAACGCCGTCCCTCTGGCGCCCGATGGAGCCCCGGCTGACGCACAGATGCGGTCGGCCAGTGCGACAGTAGGCACACATGCCACAATAGTCCACATTGCACTCGGAGACCACCCGGTCGCCTATCTCCCAATGGCTCGCTCCCGACCCAACCTCGACGATCTCGCCTGAGAATTCGTGGCCCATTATCACGGGGATGTCGCAGGGCAATTTCCCCTCATACACATGCAGATCGCTTCCGCAGATACCTGCCGCCCGCACTCTCACCAGAACCTGATTGGGGTCGGTCACTCGGGGCTTGGGCACATCGCGGACCTCTATCCCGCCCGTACCCTCCTTAACCTTGACAATGGCCAGCATGAGCCTCTCTCCTCACCGTAGAATGCCGTATTGCGGAGCCGCGGGCTGAATTATAGGTCGAGAGACCAGGCTGTCAAGCGGGTACGCTCAGCCGTCCAACCGCCCCCACGGGCTGCAAGCGATGCCTGGGCGGCCGCCGGGTCGATGCCTGTCGGCTCCCCGATTCGGCACTCGCCCTCGCCTCTGGCTGTTTCCTCGGGATTACAGTAAACTTAAACGGAGTCGCGGCGCCGCCAGAACCCAGCAGGCTTGGAGAGGAACGCGACGGTGACGAGTCAGGAACCTCAAACGGAAAACAGCCGCAGCGGTGTGCGCCCGCCGTTCGTGGTGGTACTGCTCATTCTGTTCGGGCTGCTGATCTTGGTGGGGCTGGGCCAGTGGGATTGGGCCCTGGCGGGCCTCATCGGCGTGATCTTGGGAATAAGCCTCTTAGGCATCTTCGGACGGTAATACGCTATGGATCTCTTCGACCAAGCTCGGGAATCGCGGCTCAAGCGGGAGGCTCCCCTCGCCGCTCGCATGCGCCCGCGCGTCCTGAAGGAGTTCGTAGGGCAAGACCACATCGTCGGCCCCGGGAGGCTTCTGCGTCGGGCCATCGAGGTGGACCAGCTTTCCTCCCTCATATTCTGGGGACCACCGGGAACCGGCAAGACCACCTTAGCTCAAATCATCGCCAACACCACTCGCAGCCATTTTATCACCATCAACGCCGTGTTGGCAGGCGTGCAGGACATCCGGAACGCTATAGCCGAAGCCAAAGACCACCTGGGCATGCAGTCCCAGAGGACCATCCTATTTGTGGACGAGGTGCACAGGTTCAACAAGGCGCAACAAGACGCGCTGCTTCCCCATGTGGAGAACGGCACCATCATCCTGATCGGCGCCACCACCGAGAACCCTTACTTCTCGGTGAATCGCCCCCTGGTGAGTAGAAGTCGCATCTTCCAACTGCGCCCCCTGACCGAGGATGATTTGCTGCGCATCGCCCACAATGCCCTGAGCGACCCTGAGCGAGGCTACGGCCGGCTTCGGGTGGACGTGCACCCCGATGCGCTTGATCATCTGGCGAACGTCGCCAACGGTGACGCCAGGGGGATCCTGAACGCCCTGGAGCTGGCGATGGAAACCACGCCGCCGAACGACGAGGGGGTGATCGTGGTGGACATGGTGGTCGCTCAGGACTCGATTCAGCGCCGGGCCGTCCTCTACGACAAAGAGGGCGACGCCCACTACGACACGATCTCTGCCTTCATCAAGTCCCTGCGGGGATCGGATCCCGATGCCGTCATGTATTGGCTGGCCAAGATGATCTATGCCGGCGAGGACCCGCGCTTCATCTTCCGTCGCATGTTGATCTTCGCCAGCGAAGATGTAGGGTTGGCAGACCCACGAGCGGTGGAGGTCGTCAACGCCTGCGCCGACGCCTTCGACCGGGTGGGCCTGCCGGAAGGCCGCTTCCACCTATCGAACGCCGCCCTCTATCTGGCCACAGCGCCCAAATCCAACTCCACCATGGCCATCTTCGATGCCCTATCCGTCGTGGAAGAGGAACGCGAGAAAGAAGTGCCTTCACATCTCAAGGACGCCAGCCGGGACAAGGAGGGGCTCGGCCATGGCCAGGGCTATCTCTACCCCCATGCCTATCGAGACCATTGGGTAGCGCAACAGTACCTGCCCGATTCGCTTCAGGGCCGGGTCTTTTATCGACCGTCCGGCCAAGGTTACGAGAAAACCATCGACGCACAGGTGGCTCGTCATCGGGAGGCGCAACTGGCCGCCATGGTCGAAGGGGAAGGGACAGCGCCTGGCGATATCCTAACCTCGTCTCCCGTCGACCGGGCGCGTGATCGCTGGCTTCAGCGGGCCATAAGCGGAGCCGGCGACAGGCTTCAGGAGCTTCGAGATCGGGTGCTGGACGTCGCCAACATCCGAAGCCACCATCTGATCCTCGACCTCAACGCCGTGACCGGCCTGCTAACCTGGGAAGCGGTGCGTCGCGCGCCAGAAGGAGGCATCTGGACCCTGGCCAGAGACTTCGAGGCAGCGAAGGGCTTGCGCCAGCAGGCAGAGGGCTTGCCGCCGCTGGAGAGGCCCACCATCGTCGAAGGGCCTATGGAGGAGCTGCCCGTTAGGCTGGCCGACCTTCGCTTCGACGCCATCGTCGGACGCAACGCGCTATATGATCGCCCAAACAAAGCGGGGCTGTTTCTCATCCTGGCCGATCTGCTCAGGCCAAGCGGCGTCATCAGCCTGGCCGAGGTGATGCCCAAGCATAACCGAAGGCTGACAGACCTGGTCGACCTGTCATCACTGGGCCAGGATCTGGCCTCGCGCGTCGCTTCCCAGGAGGAGGCGATCTATTCCAACCCCCAGGATCCGCTGGTCAACTGGGACGCGGACGATCTAGTCGCCGCCCTGGAAGCCGCCGGTCTGGCAGCGCGAGGGGCGGTCGAGGATCAAGTATCGGAGCGACGCATCACCGCGGCCACGCTCGATCGCTGGTTCAGCACCGAGCCTTCGGCCGACCGCCCCACCTTCGCTCAACATCTCCTTCGGCGGATCAGTCTTGATGAGTTGGCCCAGGTACAAGCCCTATTCCAGCGACAGTTGATCAACCAGGTGGTGGACTGGGAGGCCAGGATCGCCTTCGTCATCGCCCGAAAAGGGAATGGGAATCCGCCCCCAAGATCGTAGCAAGTCACAGCAATCGATCAATATGAAAGGAGGACGACCCTCTAGGGGTCGTCCTCCTTCGTTTCTAGTTCGGCTGGTATGGGCTACTCGCTGCCACCAGCTTCGATGGTGGCTTGCATTTCCTCGTGACCCACCTCCCAGCTGGCCTTGCGCTTGCTGTTCCACACCGCCCAAGCGATGACGCCGAGGCAGATGATCGCCACCAGAACGATACCCCACGAGTAACCGCGCATCGCTACCACGATGGGCGCGATCAACAGCCCAACCAAGTTCATCACCTTGATCAGCGGGTTCAAAGCGGGCCCCGCCGTGTCTTTGAGTGGATCGCCGACGGTATCGCCTACAACCGAAGCCTTGTGAGCATCAGAGCCCTTGCCGCCGTAGTGGCCATCCTCCACGTACTTCTTGGCGTTGTCCCAAGCGCCGCCGGTATTGGACATGAAGACGGCCAGAAGCTGCCCGCTTACTATGATACCCGCCAGGAAGCCACCCAAAGCCGCCTCCTTCAGAAGCAATCCCACCACGAGGGGTGCGAGCACGGCCAGGAGCGCCGGGCCGATCAATTCCTTCTGGGCCGCCGACGTGCAGATGTTCACCGCCTTGGTATAGTCCGGCTTCACCTTGCCCTCCATGAGGCCAGGGATCCGGAACTGGCGCCGCACCTCATTGACGATCAGGGAGGCGGCACGGCTTACGGCGCGGATGGCCATCGAACTGAACAGGAAAGGAATAGCACCTCCGATCAACAGGCCGATGAAGACCATGGGATCGGCAATATTGACGGCGAATCCCGCCTCCAGCGACACCTTCTCGCCCATCGCCTGAAGCTGTAGGAGCACCGTATCCCCGAAGGCTCCGAAGAGGGAAACCGCCGCGATGACCGCCGATCCGATAGCGATCCCCTTGGTGATGGCCTTGGTGGTGTTGCCCACCGCGTCCAAGTCCGCCATGATTTGTCGCGCCTTCTCGTCCAGACCCGCCATCTCGCCGATGCCGTTGGCGTTGTCCGAGATGGGGCCGAACGCATCCATGGCGACGTTATTGCCAGTCAAGGTCAACATGCCGATGCCGGCCAGGGCGACGCCGTAGAGAACCAGGGTATACGGCTGACCCCAGTAAACCAGCACGGACACCCCTATGGCAGCCACAATCGAGAAGAGCGCCCACACGCTGCTCTCCATACCCGATGCCAGCCCGCTCAGGATCACCGTGGCCGAGCCGGTCCGGGTGGACTCGGCGATCTCCTGCACCGCTCCGTGCTTGGTGCCCGTGGCAAAGTCCGTGATGTAGTTGATCGCTACTGCTAGCAAGATCCCCGAAAGAGTGGCCACAAAGACCCGCCAGTCCTGCACGTAGAGGAAAGAAAGCAGGCCGAAACCAACGACGGAGATGGCTGCCGAGGTATTGAAGCCCAGCTTTATAGCGGCCATGGCATCCTGACTCTTGCCGATAGTGCGCACGCTGTAAGTGCCCAAGATGGAGGCGAAGACGCCGATGGCCCGGACCATCAATGGAAAGAGGATCCACTTCAGCTCGAAAGGCTGGATCGCCAGGCCCAGGATCATGGCAGAGACGATGGTGACCTCATAAGACTCGAAGATGTCCGCGGCCATCCCGGCACAGTCGCCCACGTTATCGCCCACCAGGTCCGCGATCACAGCGGCATTCCGTGGATCGTCCTCAGGAATGCCCGCCTCCACCTTGCCCACCAGGTCGGCTCCCACGTCGGCTGCCTTGGTGTAGATCCCGCCGCCCACGCGCATGAACAGAGCCAGCAGGGTTCCGCCGAAGCCAAATCCTAGAAGCACTTCAGGAGCTTCCTTGAAGAAGATGATGAAGATGATGGTGCCTCCCAGGAGCCCCAATCCATCGGTGAGCATTCCGGTGATGGTGCCCGTTCGGTAGGCGATCTTCAGCGCTTCCGCAAAGCTCCTGCGGGCGGCCGATGCCACGCGAACGTTGCCCCGAACGGCCATATTCATCCCGATGTAGCCCACAGACGCCGAGAATAGGGCTCCCATCAGGAAGGCGGCTGCCCGCCCGATGGAGATGGGGAAGGCCTGCCCAGCCAGGGCTGCTGACAGGTACAGCCCGATGGCCAAAATGCCGATGATATATACGATGGTTTTGAACTGTCGTTTCAGGTAGGTGTTGGCGCCTTCCCGGATGGCACCGGCTACCTCTTGCATCTTCTCTGTGCCCTCGTCCTTGCTGAGTATCTGGCGACTCAGGTAGAAAGCGTAGAGAAGCCCGAGGATGGCTGTGCCCAGCACACACCAAACAGCGATGAATTCGAAAGTCGTGTAGCCTTCCACTATCCCTCCCTTTCCATATAACTTTTCGCCCGCAAACGGGCAAAATGAAACCTCTTAAATCAAGCAGGAGCCACACTGCCGATCGATCCAAGAGCCCGATAATATTTAGCGCAATCTCTCCGAAATGTCAAACGCGCCGCCGCCAGCATCTTTTCCTCGCTCACGGCGCCCCTCCTTCCTTCACCTCCGCCTGCAACTTGCGCAGAATATCCCAATAGGCGCCCCGATAGCCCCTCCGAACCGCTTCTGTCAGAACCGCGTTATCGTTATAATCGTAGTTGCGATCCCCCGCGTCGGCCCGGGCGAAGAAGAAGCGCTCGTCCCCGGTCACCAGATTCCCCACATACGCTAGGGCATCCGCCCCCAATTCCTCTGACAGATAGAAGACGGGCAGCAGCAGGCTCCGATTGTCCTCCACATTCCCATGCAGAGCAGCGCTGCGCGAGGAGGTCCATTCTTTCCTCGCCTGCTCCCCCAGTTGGGTCCCCGGATAGAGGCGGATACCCACCGTCACCCCCACCCGATCGGGGCCAACTCGCTTCATGACGGAGATCGTCTCCGCCACCGTGTCGCGCGTCTCCCCCGGCCCTCCCAGCAGAAGATCGTACATACATGCGATGCCGGCCTTCCGGCAGAGAGCGGCGGTTCGCTTCACATCTTCCACCGTGAAGTCCCGACCCAATCGGCGGAGGATGCGCTCGCAGCCGCTATCCACGCCGAAGTTTATGCCCACACATCCAGCCCGGCGCATGGCCCGGGCCAACTCCCAGCCGAACCCGGTAGGGCAGGCATAGGTGTACCACCGGATTCGCTCCCCCAGACCGCGCCGAATGAAGGCTTCGCAGACCGCCAGGGCATGCTCCGGAGGCCGGTTGAACTCGCTGTCGCACATGTGCAGGCAGTCCACTCCCTGGGCCAGCAAACTTTCCGCCTCGTCGACCACATCCTCCGGATCGCGACACCGTATCTCCCGCCCCTTGCCAACCGGGTCAGCGCAGTAGATGCATCCCCCATCACAACCCCTCTTGGTCTCGATGCCCCCTTGCCCCCCCTCCCTGAAGTACCGCTCGTTGTCCACATACTCCCGCCGTGACAAGACCAGGCGATCCAGCGGGAGGGGGCGAGTCAGGTTGCAGACGACGCCCCCCGAACCCCGATAGACGAGGCCCGGGATGCCTGTGGGATCTTCTCCCCTGCTGAGACAGCGGAGCAACGCCGGCAGCGCCTCCTCCCCTTCCCCCGCGATCCCCCAGTCGGCCTCCAGATAATCCAGAGCTGCCTCTGGGGCCGAAGAGAACCCCACACCTCCGGCCACGATAGGGACATCCGTGCCCTGCCGAAGGGCGCGGACGAGATCACGATAAACGGGCAAAAAGAAGTCCCGGCCGGTGAAGTAGCAATCATCGGTGTTCCGAACCGTGAGGCCGATGGCCATCACTTCCCCCTCGGCAAGGCGCGCCCGCGCCGCCTCCAGGAGGTCACCCTCGAAGCAGAGATCTAATACCTCAGGTTCGAATCCCGAAACGACCAGTTGCTGCGCCAGGTAGTCCAGGGCGATCGGCCCCACCGCCGGCTTCATGCGGTTGGGGTTGATCAAGAGCACAGGCGACTGCGTCATGACTCTGACGATCCCCTCACGGCTCAAGGGCCGATAGAATTGCCGGGGTCACCCCCGTGATGGCATCCACGTGGCGGAAGGCCTCGGCTTCGGGCCCCACGACCAGCAAGGGCACCGGATTTCGGGTATGGGTCCGCACGGTCAGATCTTCCAGGTTCCCATGGTCGCTGGTCACCAGCACTGTCGTCTCATCCTCCACAGCAGCCAGCAAGGAGATCAGAAAACGATCCAGTATCTCCAAGGTGCGGCCGACGCCGGAGGGATCCGGTCGATGGCCGAAAAGGTCCGGCAGGAACGACTCGAAAAGCACCAGGTCGTGGATGCCTCCCAGGCGAGCCAATCGCTTTCCCGCCACCTCAGGCTCTATGAGGGGAACGTTGACGGGGCGCCGGTAGCGGGTGGCTAGTTGTTGGTGGGTGATATCCCAGAAAACTGCCTCGCCTCGCTCCAGATCGTCAAGCGAGCGGAAAGGCAGGCCGGCTGCCAAGACGCAAAGCGTAGTGGCCGAATGTCGAATAAGGCCCTTGGCGACCCATTCGAAATAGAAGGGGGTATAGGCATTGGCGAAAGTGGCCCTAAGCTGCATTTCCCCAGCGCTCTTGAGGATGCAACGCTCCTCGATCAACTCGATCAGCGGCCGGTTGGGATAGGCCGGCAGATGTCTGCCCAGAAGCCCGGCAGCATTCACCCCCGTGAAAAGGGCGACCTGGCCGGATGCGCTCTGGGGGAGGCCCGGTACCCCCAGACAGGCATCCAGGGGCCGCAGGAGCAATCCCGGCTCATCAACCTCCCGTCCGGAAACCAGGGGTCCTCCCAGCAGACGGCTGAGAGCTGGCATTCCTCCATCCGAAAATGGATTCCCTTCTCCGGGCGGCCCCAGCCCAACTCCATCTAAGAACACGAAGATTATGCTCAGAACCTCCCCCTCTCGGCTGCTATTATACAACACCGGCGGCAAACCCTGAACCCACGGCCATCCCCCATTTCCGTGTCCCCCCGGCGGGAGCGCCGGCCAGCATATCACCCCATTTCGGCTGTTGACTGCACGCGAATCATGTCCTATACTTTCCGAAAGCCAAGCCATGTTCAGGCCCTTTTGGGATCGACCTGCCATGAGCAGCCGGCAGGCTCCTACTTCGGGCGCCTTCTCGAAAGACGGGAGGTAAGACCATGAAAGAACTCGGCAGGATCATCGGAATCCTACTGGTCTTGGTTCCACTGGCAGCCTGCGGTCCCACCACCAGCAAAC
>SDBU01001651.1_pt1 | contig 31153 bp, 34 predicted proteins | sample 2277071 | NCBI WGS metagenome assembly SDBU01 (sample SAMN10397929, study PRJNA504765) | marine sediment metagenome | isolation source: marine sediment core GS08_GC12, 126 cmbsf | place: Arctic Ocean: Gakkel Ridge, Loki's castle | collected 2008 | reverse complement strand
CTGGCTTCCTTCTCCTGTTTGAGTACTGGAACATCACTTCCAGCAACAGAGAGCGTTTCCACAGTTCTTACCACGGCGGGGTCATTATCACTCTCACCAGCTTCATCACTGAAACTAACAAGGTCCGACTGGACAAAGTGAACAGCCGCGGACTCCCCAGAACCTGATGATGGTTCCTTCTCGGAGAGTAAGGACTTCCCTTTGGAAGAAGGTTTCTTTCTCTGGGCTTTCAGTCGCGCACGTCGATTAGTTGTTCCTATAACAACTGACCTATTCCACATACCTAGTCCTTTCATAATGTTCTATGTTGATATGAGTATTTGAACTCGTACACATTTTCTTACAATATTTACTCATTTTATAGCACCTCTGGATTGACGATGTTTGGTGGCATATTTCCATCCAATGCCGCTATTAGATTTTCCGCACACATACGTGACATAGTGGCTCTAGTATTCTTGCTAGCACTTCCTATATGTGGAACAATAACTACGTTGTTCAAATCAAGAAGAGGACTGTCCTTTGCTATTGGCTCCTCTTGGAATACATCAAGCCCCGCACTTCCTATTTTGCCTTCTTCCAGGGCACTATAAAGTGCACTTTCATCAACGACCTTCCCCCTCGAAGTATTGACAAGAATTGAATCTTCCTTCATCATTTCTAATTCTGCTTTGCTGATGAGATGGTTGGTTTCAGAATTTAAGGGGACATGAAGAGTTACAATATCTGATTCTCGAAGCAGAGTGTTTAGATCTACATGTTTTGCATCGAGTTCATTTTCAATATTCTCATTTCGAGTTCGTGAATAGTATAGTATCTTCATTTTAAAACCAGCGGCTCGGCGTGCAACAGATTGTCCAATTCTCCCCATACCAACTATCCCTAGTGTAGCACCAAAGATATCGGTACCGAGTAGCAACTCTGGACCCCATGCAACAACCCATTTTTTATCTCGGACGTATCTATCAGCTTCTGCAATTCTTCTGGAAGCTGCCATCAATAAAGCCCAAGTCAGATCTGCTGTTGTTTCAGTGAGAACTCCAGGTGTGTTTGTTACTGCAATCTTTCTTTTAGTTGCAAGTGGAACATCTATATTATCATATCCAACTGCATACTGTGCAATTACTTTCAGTTTTGGTAGTTTATTGATAACATCAGAGCCAATGGGATCAGAGAGAAGAGTTACAAGACCATCACAGTCTTCTGCATTCTGAACAATTTCCTGAATAGATGGTGGTTCTTCGGAAGCCCATACAGTAGTATCAAACTTATCAGTAATCCTTCTTAGTCCTTCATCGGGTATCTTTCTAGTTACAAAGACTCGTAGTTTCACCAGCACCACCTATTCGATTATGAATATATCAGCTGTATATGTCCTCTTGAATTCTACTACACCGGATGTTGTAGACTTCATTGATTTAATCTAATATTCACAAATCAAGTTATCAATCGTATACTTTCACTTGACGATTTTCCTCATAATATCAGTTTATCTTCTCACCAACGAGTACTTACTCAATTTCGAGTGTTTCTGCTGTGACCTTATCTCTTATATCCGGACGAATGTACTTATTTACGGGGACCGAAAGACCCAAACATCGGCAGGGATGGTATAAGTAAGATGTCTATTGAATTACCACGCAGTGCAATTATCGTATTAGATCGATTGACCTCCGAAGGACCTATGACACCGAAGGCAATATCCAGCAGGGTAGATCTTGCACCGCGAACTGTCAGTTTTGCACTGAGAAAACTCGTGGGTCAGAGTCTGTGCAAAAAGATACCGAATCTTAGTGATATGCGACAACCCCTATATGCCGCTGATATGGAGCGCGCAAAGGCGTTAAGAACGAGGTTTGAGCACGTCTTCAGACAAGTTCTTGTTTGACCTCTCAAGTTGTTCACAGTTAGTTTCTACATTTCATAGGTTTTCCAATAACACTCTCATATTCAGTATACTTGCAAACTGACGCTATGTTAATATCATTGAACTTACGATTAGAATGTAGATGGTTAACTATGGCTCATGAAGGACTTGTGATTTTCTTGATTCTATTAGGAGTTCTTCTCCTATTGGGTTTCTATCTTGGTCCAGACAAAGAAGTTCGCTTAGTCAAGCGAAATGAAGGGAAAATAATGCTACTACCATCTGCAATACTTTTGTTCGTTCTTTCAATAATTATTTTCAGTGGTGTCCTAGGTTAGACTTGGGGATATGTCATATTTACTAATCTACAGAATGTTGCGGCCGATACAATATCTGCTGTTGTTCCGGGATTTAATAGATTACTCTCTTCACGAAGGATTTTATCCAAGCTACCTATCAGATTCTCAGGACCCTCTTCCTCAGACCAGTTTTTCATTGTGGTTTGTGCAAGTAATTGAATCTCCTTTGCGCGTTTTCTTCCTGTTTTCTTCACTATAAGACCATCTGGCCTTTGGGACAATAACCATACAAAAGAGCGGACAATGCCTTCTTCGAGATCCTCCAATCGAGTTGATACTTTGCTCAGATAAGGGAGTACTTCTCCAAGAATTCTCTGGAACCCATTGGACCATTCATTACTTATCTCATCAACCTGAGATGACATTTTGAATAGATCTGCTAAACTAACATTATCTTCAACAAGATTCTCTATTGCCTTTGGATTATCAAAATCATAGCGGCGATGAAGTTCTGACCATTCTGAATCTTCTTTTATCATTCTACCTCCTGGTCGAGTAAGTTTGAAGGCTCTATAGAGATTAGTTGCATCTGCTACCGAGGTATGATCTATGATAGTTTGGCTATATTGGCGAATTCGTTTAACTGAGAATCGGGGCACTTCAGCAAGACTTGCGGCTATTGCAACAGTTAGCGGTACATAAAGCAGAATCGATCCAAGAATTGTATTTGTTTGATTTAATCCAGTAAGTGAATCCTTGACACAGATGTGCATTAATTCACCCAGGCCTACTTCGGATGGTTCAATGTTTCCCTTAGCTAATGCAACCCCCTTTGTTGCACTCTCATACAATCCTCTTGAGAGTAGTGATGCACTAACAAGAAAATTTCTATAGTCCATATCTGAAAAACATGCAGTTCTGTTTACGTTTCCTGGCTTTGGAGAGCTTGCTTCTAGTAGTAGAGATAATTGCCCTAGTCCAACGATTTTCCAGACAATGTCGCACATTGTTTTTCAGGTATGATTGTGACGTTTAAGGAGTATGGTCAATTCACTGAAAAAGTGTAAATAGCTGAATATCTAACAAAGCATTGAACACATTATGAGTCTGCCAGCACGAATCTCATTTTCCCAGATAGGTATCATAGTATCGATAATATCTTTTCTCTTCGTTCGAGGAGCCTTTGTGCTCATCACGATTGGTGGACCTTTTTGGACACAAGTCGGAGGATTCCTTGGTATTGCATTCCCCTTAGCCCCCGTAATAGTTCTTGGATTTACTGCTTGTGTGATATCCTATGCATTTTCATATCTGGGCCTGTGGATGATGGATAACAATTACTACATACTTGGAGTTCTAACGATTTTCTTGTCAGTGATAGTGATTCCTGGTGGATTGGCAGCATATTCTTGGTTCTATTTCCCTCTGGTCTAGAAATCAGTGATCATGGGAAGAATCTCAGCAGCCCTACCTTGCAGTACAATATCGGCTACATCATCCTTGTTTGTCCCTTCAAGATTTATTAGAATAACTTTTGCCCCTGCATTCTTTGCAAGCTGAGGTAGAAATGCTGCAGGGTATATTGTCAAGCTAGTTCCAATTACTATCATCAAATCTGTATTGCGACACAACTCTATTGCCTTCGCCATTGGCTCTTTCGGTAGAGGTTCTCCGAAAAGAATTGCCTCTGATTTCAAGATACCTCCACACTTCTCACATTTTGGAGGAATCTCTCCTAGTGCAACACTCTCATGAACCTTCTTCTCTAAATATTCGGTTTTACATTCAATACAATGTGCACACAGATAGTTGCCATGCAATTCGATGACTTTTTTGTTACCTGCTGATTGGTGTAGATTATCGATATTTTGAGTGATAACCCCGGTTAATTTTCCCTGAGCTTCTAGTTTCACTAAGGCTAGATGCGCGGCGTTGGGTTCAGCTTTTATTATTGTTTCTGCTAACTCCCGTCCCATTGTCCAGAATTTAGTAGGATCCCTCATGAAACTTTCAAGAGTTGCATGTTCCAAAGGGTCGTATCTCTTCCAGAGCCCTCCCTCCGATCTGAAATCTGGAATTCCCGAGTCTACACTGATACCCGCCCCTGTGAAGGCTGAGATCTTATCTGCATTGATTACTAGTTCCTTTGCCTTCTTCATTTCAGCTTCGAGAATCATGTTGATTTCCACTGGATTACAACCCCTAGAAGATGTTTTCTATTTTTGGCTAGTGCACATAAGTTGTTTTCCTCTGTCGAAAGGTTTTTTATTGTTAAATTCAGATTTCGCTCGAGTCACCAAGGGGAACTGTTGTCGAGGATTCAGTCCCCGCACGACATTCGTGTCGGTTTCCTTTCTGTACAGCACTGCTAGTCAATGCACACAAAGGTAGGCAGAGTGAAGGCGCAATGCATGAAGAACACAACAAGACGCAGAACGAAGATAATGACGTATCTGATGAAGTTCTCTTAGACATTGAAGAAGACGTAGAGCTAATAACTCAGGACCCGCTAGCCACAAAGCTTGATGAAGAGTGTGAGAAATCAAAGGATCTCTTTGATCAGCTTCAGCGATTGCAAGCTGAATTTGAAAACTATCGAAAACGGATGGATAACCGCATCTTTGAGGCAAGGAAGTTTGCGAGTGAGGAAATTCTACTGAAATTTCTTGATATCTATGATAATCTTCTTCGTGCACAAGATATGGATTTTGTAACGGATCCAGTTTCGGCTAAGAACGGTATTGAAGCGATTATGCAACAATTCGATAAGACCCTACTTGCTGAGGAAGTTCGTCCAATTGAATCAATAGGAAAAATATTCGATCCATATTATCAGCACGCGGTCAATCGAGTTAGCGACCTCGATAAACCTGAAGGTATCATTCTTGAGGAATATCAACGAGGTTATATGCTCAAGGACAAAGTCCTCCGACCCGCAGTGGTAAGTGTAAATCATCACGAAACTCATTCTGCTCAAGAAAATAATGACAATGAAAGTGAAATCAAAGAAGATGAAAATGGTGAATAATTATGGCAGGAAAGATTGTAGGTATTGACTTAGGTACAACAAACAGCGGCATAGCCTATATGGAAGGAGGCAAGCCGACTATAATTCCCAATGCTGAGGGAAAAAGATTAACCCCCTCTGTTGTTGGAATTACACCGAAAGGAGAAGTAATTGTGGGCGAGCTTGCTAAGAGGCAAGCCGTATCGATGCCAGAACGTACTGTTCGTTCTATCAAACGAAAGATGGGACAGGACTACAAAGTTACGATTGGCGATAAAGAATACACTCCACAAGAAATCTCAGCAATGATTCTTACGAAAATGAAGAGAGATGCTGAGGCGTATCTTGGTGAACCCATTACGAGAGCAGTCATTACAGTTCCTGCATATTTCAATGACAGCCAGAGACAAGCTACTAGAGACGCAGGAAAAATAGCAGGTTTTCAAGTCGAACGAATTGTCAATGAACCTACAGCTTCTGCTTTAGCTTATGGACTTGATAAGAACAAGGAACTGAATGTACTCGTCTATGACCTTGGTGGTGGTACCTTTGATGTGTCTATTCTCGATATCAGTGAAGTTGATGGAGAAGTAGTCTATCAAGTGCTCTCAACCAGCGGAAACACTCAGCTAGGTGGAGATGACTGGGATCAACGAGTCATTGATTGGATGGTTAAGGAATTCAAGAATCAAAGTGGTGTAGACCTTACTGGTGACTTGTCTGCCATGCAGAGAGTACGTGATGCAGCTGAACAAGCAAAGATCGAACTGTCAACTGTCATGCAGACTAACATCAATCTTCCATACATTACCGCTGATGAGAGCGGTCCAAAACATCTGAATCTGGACCTTGCTCGTTCCAAATTCGAACAGATGACTGATGATTTAGTTGATGCTTCACTTGGACCAATTCGTCAAGCGCTATCCGATGCTAAACTTGAACCTGAACAGATCAATAAGATTCTGCTTGTGGGTGGAGCAACACGAATGCCAATGATTCAGAAAATAATTCGTGACCTCTTTGGACAAGAAGGCGATAAAAGCATCAATCCTGATGAATGTGTTACATTGGGTGCAGCTGCTCAGGCTGGGGTTATGGCAGGTGATGTGACGGACATTCTACTGTTGGATGTGACTCCCCTCACTCTAAGTATCGAAACTCTAGGTGGTATTGCCACTGCTCTGATTGATAGGAATACAACTATTCCAACAAGAAAGAGTAAGATTTTCACCACAGCTGTAGACAATCAACCCGCTGTTGAAATTCATGTTGTTCAAGGAGAACGAAAACATGCAGCTGATAACATGACACTTGGAAAATTCCAACTTGTTGGAATTCCGCCAGCTCCAAGAAGTACTCCACAAATCGAGGTTACTTTTGATATTGATGCAAACGGAATTGTAAATGTCAAAGCGAAAGACCTTGCTACAGGTAACGAGCATTCAATTACAATCACTGCAAGCACTAACCTCGAAGAAGATGATGTTAACCGCATGGTCAAGGATGCTGAAAAATACGCAGAAGAAGATGCTAGACGTTTAGATCAGGTTGAAACAAAGAATAAAGCTGATCAGATGATCTATCAAGGCCAGAAGCTTATCAAGGATTTAGGGGACAAAGTCCCTGAAGATTTGAAGAAAGAACTCGAATCAAAATCTGCAGAAGTTACAGTTGCTATTGAATCTGAAGATTTTGCAAAGATGAAGTCTGGAACTGATGAGTTACAGCAGACTATCCACAAAATCTCAGAAAAGGCATATGCTCAAGCAGGACCGGGAGGTCCTGAAGGTGCAGCTGGATTTGATCCTTCTCAAACGGGTTCTCAACCAGGAGCTGGACCTGCAACAGATGACACACCTGAAGAGGATGTCGTTGATGTAGACTTTGAGGACATAGAATAGCCCTTGAAATGGTGAACATCTTGGCTGAGGATGACTATTACTATCTGCTTGGTGTTGAGAAATCGGCAACACAAGATGAGATTAAGAAAGCCTATAGGAATCTAGCCAAGAAGTATCACCCTGATCGAAACCCTGATGAGGCCGCAGGCGAAAAACTGAAAGATATCAATGCAGCTTACGATGTTATTGGGGATCCTGAAAAAAGAGCGAGTTATGACCGATACGGAACCGCAGATGCTCAAGGAATTGATATGAGCGGTTTTGGAGATCTCTTCAGTTCCTTCTTTGGTGGAGGTAGAGGTTTCGGAGGATTTGGCAGACGTGGCGGTCGTAGCAGAGCTGGTCCGCCCCCTGGTCAAACTTTGAGATTATCTATCCATCTTACATTCGAAGAAGCTTTCTTTGGTACAGAAAAAGACATTGCATTCAACAGAAAGATACACTGTGAAGAATGCAAAGGTTCTGGTGCTGCTGCAGGTAGTTCTCCCGTTACTTGTCCAACATGCAGAGGTCAAGGTCAAGTTGCACGTTCTATGGGCTTTCTGAGTGTTGCACAGACCTGTCCTACTTGTCGAGGAACTGGTGAAAGAATAGAAACTCCATGTAAGTCTTGCAAAGGATCTGGTCTCCAAAATGAACGGAGCGAGATACCTATCCCAATTCCAGCTGGTGTCGAGGATGGTCAAGGCATACGTATTCAAAGAGGTGGAAATGCTGGACCTCGCCGAGGACCACATGGTGATCTCATTGTGATGTTTGCTGTTGAACCGCATGATGCTTTTATTCGACGTGGTTTGCATATCTATTTGGAGCAAGAAATCCCCTTTCCATTAGCAGTTACTGGCGGTGAAACGGAAGTACCCACTATGCATGGCTCAAGTAAAATGAAGGTTTCCAAGGGTACTACAGGTGGTACTCTCTTCCGTATGAAAGGCAAAGGAGTACACACAAGTGACGGAAGGAAGGGCGACCAGCTTGTTCGAGTGCAGATTCAGATTCCTAAGAAGCTCACAAAAGCACAGAAAGAATACCTGAGAGAATATTCTGACATCTTTACTTAGGCTTCACCTGTTTGCTTTGCTCTAACAAACCACTCAATAACTGCGAATCCCATCAGAACAATAACTGCGAAATAGAACTCGACTGCGCCCTCGGTAACAATAGACACAATCCATGCCGCTAATACTGCAACAACAAAAGCGGCTACAAGTCTTACAACATAGTATTGGAATCTGGAATCCTCCTTTTCTGCATTCACATCTTGAATTCGCTCTTGTGCATACTCTCTTGCAATTTCCTCTGGTGTTCCAAGTTCTTTGAGGATTTCCTGAACAAGTACATCCGGACTCTCTGAAGGTCTAATTTGGTGCTTATGCTTAAACCCTTCATAGATGTGTGATTTTAGGTCTTCAAGCAGATCTTCTGTTTCAAAATTATCTGGCAGCAGTCGTGAAGTTCTCTTGATAAATTCCTCGACTATTTGTTTTATTTCATCATCACTCACTCTTTAGTGCCTCCAATTTTTCAAATATATTGCCAACTAGAACTGTAAGATGTCGGTAAACTCTATCTCCCTCTCCAGTCAAAACGTATACCTTCTTGCTTGGTCCTGATTCTGATTTCTCAGTGTGAACATTAAGCAGTCTTTCCTTCCGAAGTCTGTGGAGAATTGGATATAGTGTTCCTTCCTTTACTTGCAGGAGACCATCCGTACGCTCTTCAAGCTCTTTTGCAATGCCATATCCATGAATTCCATCTTCATGGCGTTTCACGATTGCTAGGACTGCATATTGAAGAAGACCCCTTCTAATCTCAATACGCCAGGTATCTTCAAAATTGGGTCCTTTCTGCAATGATAGCAATCCTCTGAGTTGTTAAGAATCTGAAAATACATACTTATCCTTAAGGTTGTTTGTCTCAGACAAGATCAGTATCATGACGTCTACGTTGAATGAGTGCACTGAACTCTATCCTGAGAGTTGAACTGTATTCTTTTGGCTCTTCAATTAGAAGAGAAAAGAATGCTGCGATGAATCGTAACACTCCACTTGCGATAAGCATTATGAATACAGAGAGATACTCACTTCCAAAAGCTATGAGAATAATTTGCCCAAAGATTCCCGCTAGAAATGAACCAAATAGGTAAACAATACCAGTGAAGGTATTATAGACAGCAAGGTGTGCGCCTCGTTCTTCTTCTGGAGAAATATCAAAGATGTATGCAGTAATAGCATTCATTGAAGCCGCAATGGTAAATCCAGCAATGAAGTTGGCAATGTAGATAATCCAAATTGACCAAGCAAATGCATACATGATTGGAACAACGAATAATGACATCCGTCCTAAGAGAATCAATGGCTTTCTTCCTACACGATCACTCAATCGACCGAATGGGATTGTAAACATGATAATCGACGCTGTCATCACTGCAGATGCTACTGCTATCTCAAAAATCGAAGAATTCAGCCAGTCTCTTTGCACTACAATGAAATATGGCCAAGCCATCGACATAGCGAAAGAGAAGAACACAGATACGAAGTTGAACTTGCGAAATTCTCCAGGCTGGGATAAGAGCCGATGCATTGGAGGGAACTTACGGGGTCTATTATCACTTCGTGGTTTTTCTCGAATGCTAAGAGAGAGCAATGATGCAGATATTCCGAATATTGCTGTTAGGAAGAATGGAAGATAGAAGGCTTCTCTCCAGACTTCAACAGTGGGAAACAAAACCGGTCCCAGATCTCCAAATACTGATCACTTCTGAATGCGCCTAGTTCTGCAAAATTTTTAACACCGTACAAGTAATTCTGCATGTCAACGAGGTAGGTCTGCAGGAATGGAGCATGCAGTCCTAATGCAAATTGAGTAAGTGCCCCGGCAACGAATGCCTTCGCAGGGAGCTTAGGTTCGTTGGTAATTTCGGGGGTATCTTCAGTCATTTTTGCAACTCCTTGGATAGTTGGGGCTGACGGTCCCACTATTAACATTAATTCTTACAGCCATATTGTCTAGTTTAGTAAACCGTCATTGTTATCTATGCACGCATTAAGAATCAATTATGCTCGATGAATCAATATATCGAGGGAGAATGGACAAGGTTCAACTGAAATTAGAGGAATCTGGCGCTGATTTTGCATTGTTAACACCTGCTCCAAATTTCCAGTATCTGGCTGGATACGATTATCATATGCGAGAACGTCTTGTTGCGTTACTTGTTCGTCGTGGGACAGATCCTTTAATGGTCGTACCTTCTTTTGAGATGTCTGATCATAAATCACATACATGGATTGAGGATTTCTTACCTTGGGCTGAAGATGAAGACCCGTATGCAATGATTGCTGATACGTTGGGTTCATCTGATACAAAGTTCTCAGTTTTGCTTGACAATAGTCTACCTCTTGGTATCTACTGGAACTTGGAGAAATCTCTTGGTGGATTTAAGAAAGCCCAATCAATAACATCTGCGATCGATAGCATGCGAATCTCAAAATCTGAGAATGAACTATATTTGATGAAAAAAGCTGGTCATATTATTGATGACGCTGTTATGAAAGCTTTCTCCCAAGCACTACTTGGAATGACTGAACTGGATGTCAAACAATTAGTTCAGAGTGAGATAGTGCGGCAGGGTGCAGTACCTACATTTGCCGCAGTTCAGTTTGGAGAGAATAGCGCATTACCCCATGCAGATTCTGGCTCTCGAGTTTTGAAAGAAGGCGATGTTGTTCTAATGGATTGTGGTTGCTCAGTAGATGGGTACAATACAGATATGACCCGCGTGGGTGTAGCTGGAGAGCCAACGGATGAGATCGAGCGCGTTTACTCTACTGTTCTCAATGCTGAAGAAACTGCGATTGAGAAGATATCCTTGGGAATGAACTGTGGGACCGCTGATGGTATAGCAAGACGAGTCATTGAAGACGAAGGATATGGTGATTACTTCACTCACCGTCTCGGACATGGAATTGGGCTTGAAGTTCATGAGCCTCCATACCTTGTGAGGGGAAGCTCAGAAGTACTTGGAGATGGGATGTGTCATAGCATTGAACCTGGAATTTACTTAGAAGGGAAATTTGGAATTCGAATTGAAGACCTCGGTTGCATTCATGAAGATGGTCTTGAGATTCTAACCTACTCTCCACGAAACCTCATAGTTCTAGATGTTTAGGATTCGGTGTCTTCAGATTCGGTGGGCTCCTCTTTGGTTTCAGAGGACTTTGACATCATTTCATCCATCTTCTTTCTGTCTTCTTCAGAGAGATTCTTCATCGCCTCAGTTGATTGCCTAATCATCTGAGTCATTATGATTGAGTAGACTGCTGGTAGTGCAGTATAGGTTTCTCCTCTCTCTCTGAAAGCTTGGTCAGCTAGGTTTCTTGCCTCTTGCAAGGCTTCCTTACTTACTTCACCTTGTCCTACTCCGGGGCAATCTTTGCTGCTCAAATAGTACTTTTCTCCATTATATTCGAGGGGATAAGCTCTGCACGAGAGAGGTCTCGAATAACGAATTTCACACCCATTTGCTTCTTCATTGAAGAATATGCATGCTGTTTGTTCTGAATCCTTTTTGAGTGGCTTTCGCATCAGCTCCAGAGAGATTAGATCCTTCTCTGATTCTGGCATCTTTAAACTAACGCCTGGAAGGATATTCATCAAATATCCCTGAGTGCTCCATCTTGTTAAGTCACCAAGGGTCACACTTATTGTTGGTCTAATGTGACATGCTATTGTTGTACATTGTTGCTCAAGACATTTGAAATTATACTTGGATTTTTCTGCCATCTCATTCACCAAATTTGAATATATTTTGAGCCTTCCTTTGGAGAGTCTTTAACACTTTCTAAATATCCATTTCTTTCATAATCCGACAGGTTTTTGTACTGATATCCTCGGGAAACACGACATCGGAGTAGTCTACCACCCCGTTCTACTTGGAGTATTCAAAATGGCACAGGTTTCTTGGTATGATAACGACGTAGATTATGTAATGAAACGTTTACGCACGAGTCAGAAGGGTTTGTCTAGCACTGATGCACAGGCTCGTCTTGATGAATATGGTCATAACGAATTAATAGCGACAGGCGGTATTAGTCCTCTACGAATGTTTCTATCCCAGTTCAAAGACCCAATGGTCATCATCCTACTCATTGCAATCGCACTATCTCTCTTTGCAGCAATGGTCCCTGGTTCAGAACACTCCGGTAGTGGATTTATTGACGCCGCTGTAATTTCTGCTATTGTCCTGTTCAATTCTATCTTTGGTTTCGTACAAGAATACAAATCAGAACAAGCCTTGGAGGCACTAAAAGAAATGGCGGCTCCGAAGGCACGCGTGATGAGAGATGGTCTTTGGACAATTATCGACTCACGTAATGTTGTTCCCGGTGATCTGTTGGGGTTTGAACCTGGAGACCGTATTGCAGCGGATGGTAGAGTAATTTATGCAGTTGGTCTTTCTGTGGATGAAGCTCCCCTAACTGGAGAGTCAGTTACAGTTCGGAAATCTGAAACAACTCTTCATCTGAAAAGTCCAGTTGTTGGTGATATGAAGAACTGTGTTTTTCAAGGTACAGTAATCACATCTGGCAAAGGACAGGCAATTGTAACAGATACTGGAATGAAAACTCAATTTGGTCTTATTGCTGAGATGGTTCAAGAGAGCGAGAAAGATATGACTCCTCTCCAAAAAGACTTGGAAGATCTCGGAAAGAAACTCGGTGCTGTTGTCATATTTCTAGTTATTATTGTATTTGCCGCAGAAGTCTTCAAGCACGTATCTGATAGTATCATGGATGAACTTCTTGTCGCAATTGCACTGGCAGTTTCTGCTATTCCTGAAGGTCTCCCCGCGGTTGTAACAATCACACTAGCAATCGGAGTCCAACGAATGGTTCAGAAAAATGCCATTGTGCGCCGATTGCCATCTGTAGAAACTCTCGGTTCAACTACTGTAATTTGCTCCGACAAGACCGGTACAATTACAAAGAACGAAATGACTGTGACTACAATCTTTACTAGCGGGACAACAATCTCAGTGAGTGGAGTGGGATACAATAAAACTGGTAAATTTGCACGTGCAAGTACTCCTTACGATATTCTTGCCGATCCACATGCTGTTAAGTTGATGGAGATCGGTCAATTATGCTCGAATTCTATTCTTCAGCATGAACCTGGCGACTCGGATTGGACCATTATTGGAGACCCGACGGAAGGTTCTATACTTGTTCTTGCTGAGAAGGCTGGAATAACCTTTGATAGTACTCGCGCAAAATATACTGAGGTAACTGAGATTTCATTTGATTCTGCTAGAAAGCGGATGACATCAATCAACAAGGATTCGGAAGACAAACTCGTAGCATTCTCAAAAGGTGCTCCCGAAGTTATTCTGCCCTTGTGCACTCATATCTTTGAGAATAATCAAGTTCGGTTTCTCTCAGAAAAAGAACGTGAATCAATTGTGCAAATTAACGCAGGCCTTGCTGAAGATGCACTCCGTGTGCTAGCCTTTGCCTATAGACCTCTTGACGAAGAAATTCCTGATTGGTCCCCTGAAAGAGTTGAGTGCAATCTAATCTTTGTAGGTCTCCTTGGCATGATAGATCCTCCCCGAAAGGAGGTTAAGGATGCCATGAAAATCTGCAAGAAGGCTGGCATTCGTCCAATCATGATTACTGGAGACCACAAGTTAACAGCTCGTGCCGTTGCTCTCAAAGTTGGAATGATTGAATATGAAGGGGAGGTTCTTAGTGGTGCTGATTTGGATGACATGTCCGAAGAAGAGTTCAATGATGCCGTCATGAGATGCAATGTGTTTGCCCGAGTTGCTCCAGAGCACAAGCTGAGAATAGTTAACGCCCTGAAGGCTGCTAACGAGGTTGTGGCGATGACCGGAGACGGCGTAAATGACGCCCCCGCTGTGAAAACAGCCGATGTTGGAATATCCATGGGCATTCGTGGGTCCGATGTCACAAAGGAGGCTTCAGATGTCATTCTCACAGATGACAATTTCGCTACAATAGTAACCGCAGTGGAAAAGGGACGAGAGATTTATAGCAATGTTAGGAAATTTGTGAGATTCCTACTTGCAGCTAATTTTGATGAGGTATTTCTTATTTTCACTGTCATCATGATTGGCCTTCCGCTCCCAATAACTGCAATACAGATACTCTGGTTGAATCTTGCAACTGATGGATTTCCCGCATTAGCACTCGGTGTTGACCCACCTGAAGAAGGTGTAATGGACCGTCCACCGAGGAAACCCGGCGCAAAGATGATGGACAGAGGTATGGCTTCATTCATTCTAATTGCTGGATTCGTGGCATTCCTTGCATCGATTACTGTGTTCTTGTGGGGCTTGACAACCTACGGTGGGTGGATTCCTGGTTTCACTGGACCTGCCGTTAACTGGGTATCAGATGTTTCCACAGTCACTGGACTTAGTTGGGCGACCGCTTTGACACATGCACGAACTGGTGTATTTGCAAGTGTTGTAACATTTGAATTACTGTTTGTGTGGAACTGCAGAGATGAATATCATCCAGTCTGGAAAACACACATCACTCGTTCGAAAGTACTCATTGGCGCAGTAATGCTTTCAGTGGTTCTCACACTAGCAACAATCTATTTGCCCTTCATGTGGCCCATCTTTCAGACAGCACCCTTGAATCTTGCTGACTGGGGAGTAATCTTACTAACAAGTATTCCAGCATTACTGATTCCGCCACATATCATATTTGGCCATCATAAGGAAAAGAAGCAGGCACTGGACTAGGTTGGTAGACGCTTTTCAAGCCAGTCTGTCATATCCCGCAGTACCTGTTCTTTTTCAGGTTCATCGTGCAGCTGATGATAAAGTTCTTCGTAAAGTTTCCAGGTCTTATCTGGGGATGAGAGCGCATCAAAGAACTCTTTACTCTTTTCTGGATCTACAAGCTTGTCAGCACCTGCTTGCTGAAGTAGTACCGGTACGTTGATTGAGGCGGCTGAGCTGAATCCATCCTTGGAAGCTTTTAATCCTTCAATACCAAATCTTGGTGTGACCAATTCAAAACGTAATGGGTCCGTTTCCATTTGTTTTACAACCTTCGCGTTTCGTGAAGCATCCTCATGGTTGATATCACTAGGCACGTATCTCTTTACATTCAGAAGGGAGAGAATATTTCCTGCAATCTTTTTTCCAAGACCTATTTCTAATGTTTGACTGATTGCTGGGCATTGGAGGATTAGACCATCAATTTCACGAGTGTATTTTGTAACGTATCGAACTGCAATGAGTCCGCCGAGAGAGGAACCATATACGAATGTTATCTTGTTCAAGTATCGATCTTTGGCATGCATAATCAGATTTTGAATATCCTCTACGAATTCCTCAAAATTCATGACATGTCCTTTCAAACCGGAGTAGTGCCCAAATCCTCTCAGATCTGGAATATATACGGCAAGCCCACGTTCTGCAAAATATTTTCCAATCTCTCTGAAATCACCGGCATGACTTCCTAAACCATGGAGCACGATAAGTAAAGCTCTAGGATTATCATTATCTGGTCGGTAGACAGATAGGAACATCTGAGTACCATCATAGCCGACATATTTGATCTCCTCGTATTTCATGGTCATCACTTAATAGATTTAGAACTCGTCTGCTATTTATCTTGTCATCAAAAAGAGAAGAGTAGATGACCCAACGGGCCATCCACAATGAAAATTATTCAACTAGAATCTTACGGGTTTTGGTTCGTCACCTGAGTAGTCGTAGAAACCTTTACCAGATTTGCGGCCAATCCAGCCAGCTCTCACCATCTTCCTTAGAAGTGCTGGAGCTCGATATTTGCTATCCTTAAACTCGTCAACAAAGTAATCGCTGATGTAGAGCAATGTATCAAGACCGACAAAGTCTGCTAGTGTCAATGGACCCATTGGCCAGTTGAGTCCCAGTTTGATTGCTAAGTCCATGTCTTCAACAGTAGCTACGCCTTCTTGGATTGCGAATACCGCCTCGTTGATAGCAGGTACGAGCAATCTGTTGACTGCGAAACCAGGTGCTTCATTTACTAGAACAGTCTTCTTCCCAAGCTTTCCTGAAACCTCTCTAATGACATCAACAGTCTTGTCATCTGTTCCCTGTCCCTTAATTATCTCAACTAGACCCATTACGGGAACTGGGTTGAAGAAATGCATTCCAATAAAGAGGTTTGGACGCTTAGTCACAGCCGCCATCTGTGTGATACTGATACTTGAAGTGTTGGAAGCAAGGATTGCATTCTCTGGAGCCGCCTCATCTACCTCTTTCCAAGTATCTAATTTCAATTTTACAATTTCAGGAATTGCCTCGATAACAAGGTCTGCATCTTTCACAGCCGCTTTCAATTCGAGAATTCCTGTGATTCGACCAAGAACTGCATCGATTTCTTCTTGGGTGATTCTGCCTTTCTTGAGACCTCGCTCAAGATTCTTTTTGATATTAGCCAACCCTTTATCGATGAATTTCTGATCGATATCCCTCATCGTGACATCATAACCAGCTTGAGCACAAACTTGCGCAATTCCGTTGCCCATTTGACCTGCGCCTAAAACTGCAATCTTCTTAATCGCCATAATTATCGACCTCTAGTATGTCTTAGAGATACTTCTTGCTCGTTATTGCTCCTAAATATGTCTTGCAGTTTGACCGTGAAATCTCGATTATTTCTTACAATATCTGAATGTGCAACGTTTGTTTCCAGATTCATTATCCGATTGATTGTGAGCGATGTTTCCTACAGGTAGCATTCACCTATTTTCTTATAATTATCAACCATTCTCCAAAATACCAAATATCCTCTCCAGTAGTGATATTTATCTCACCACCAAAATAAGTAGAAATCAGAGATGGATCAATTGTAATATTAAATACATCACTATTCCAAGAAATATTTTCTGATGGAAAAATCCCAATTACACCATCATCCGTTTCAAATGTTCCATTTAATTCAACATGACCCGGACCATATATCGGAAACCCTTCTAGACTTATTTCCATTTCCATTTTGTAAACTCTAATAGCACCCTCCAATTCAGAAGTAGCACCCTCCAAATTAGAAGAAGATGCTCCTAGAAACAACCCTGCCCCAAATAATAGAACATTTGATATCACAAGTAATGAAATAAGTTCCTTTCTTTTTCCATTCATTTTATTCTCTCATACCTATAAGTGAGCTAACCCACGATGCATTACATTGACCTCTGAGAGCATATGAGTGTAATTATTCCAGCGTATCTTGAACTGCTTATCGCAAAGATCATCAAAACCTCTTACAGTTTGAACCTTGACGCACGATTATTTCTTGCAATATCTGAAGGTACAACGTTTGTCTCCAGAGGCAATTGTTTCATGACGCTTGAAACTTACCCACTTGTCGACTGTAGATGCTAGGATATGATCAAACTCACAGAGGATCGGACCAAGTTCAGGTAGTCCTGCGGTTTTAAGAAGTTCGAAATATAGGCATCTCTTGATGTCGAAGCCATAGCAATTCTCATCGGTTTCAACTTCAGTGAGTAGGAAATAGTCGTTGTTGTAGTTGGCTTCGTTTCCTTTCTTTACCCACTCAACAAAGGCATTCCATGGATTCTCAGATTTCAAGTGTTCTTCTGTTTTTGAATTGAAATAATCAAGAAGCATTGTCTGATAGATAGAGCGTGCTGTATCCTTTAACTCACTAAAGGAGGCCCTGTTTTCTCTGAGCACATCATCTAAAGCCATGACGAAGAGTGAGTTGATACCATGACGCTTTGCAATATCATCTGGGAGTTTATCCTTGTAATTATTCCAATGGATCTTGAACTGTCTATCATAGAGATGATGCAATCCTGCTCCCTTATTATCACCAAAACGCTTGACCAGCTCTGTTTTGGTGTGCTCTGAAAAATGGTCAATGAGTTGCTGGATAGGATTCTCTTCAGTCATATTTTGTAACCGCTAATACCTGTTTTAGAGGGCTCTAGAATAGTCACAATATGTGACTCCCACTTGTGACCCTCAATAGTGCCTTCGGTATATATACTAATTCTGAACAGTATATCTTGTGAACTATTATGGCTCTAACAACTAACTCTTACTCATCTGCTCTCAAGGGCAAGAAATCCCGCAGTGCTCAGCGCACTGAGGCTATCACTTACGCTTACCAGACTGTTGTGAGGTAGATAACAGCTGCACTGATTTTGGACAATCTTGGATATCTCTTAGATGAATGAATGATAAAGACCATCTTTTCTACAGGAGCTTATATACTAGGACAGGGAACAAGTAATTGTAGTGTCGATTCAGGACGAGAACCAAGTCCAAGGATTGATCTGCAGTCGCCGTGAGTTGCACGGAGACATTAAATGCCTGTTGGAGAGGCCGTAAGACTTTCCAGTCCTTCGGGACCAGCAAAGCAGCTTCGATGAAGCAGGAACCGAACATCGATTATGGACTACATGTCCAAGATTGAACAAGTTTCGAACAACGGTAGACTCTCATGACTACTTCTGAGCGCTACTCCTGTAGCGGTCCTGGTGGTGTGAAAGTTGAAAGACCGCTCTTAGGGCGGTTTTTCTCCCTTTTATTATGAAACTCTTTCCTATTACAGCAACAACACCTGCTGGCTCTTTGCTGATCCAGAGCTTCATGCTCTGTGGTCACCAAGTGGTCAAGATTTGGTCACTTTGTTTCAGAAGAAGAATATCATGTGACCACCCTATATAGGATTGTGAAACATCATGGCTCTAACAACTAACTCACGAATTAGAAACTCGAAATACGAATGTCCTCGCGTCATTCAGAACACCGAAGCTCTGGCTTATGCCTACTCCTACCGGAGGTAAATCAAATGAACAAGAAGTCAAAGAGAAATACTCGTGTGATATCAACTCGCGCAATTACTCATGCTTACCTTCAGAGGTAGATGACTGTGGATAGACCTGCTCACGTTCCTTTCATGGGTGGTCTCTCCGAAATAGTCTGTAATTTAAACTCAAACTCAAACCACACACAATAGTGTGCGATTTAAATTGTTGCTGTGACGAATATATTTATAACAAACCATAGATGAATAATGGTTTGACAAACAAACTAAATTGAGCTCTGTTGCTTCATTTACGCTTACATCGGACAAATACACTCCTATCTCCGCAGCGGTCCTGGTGTTGTGATCCCAGGATTGCTGCCCCTTTTGGGGGTGGAAATACATGAACCAAAATTCAAGGAGCGCATATTATACAATGAGTCGAATGAAATCTTTCTTAGGTCTTCCAGATGCGAACGAAAAAATTCTGCGACTGGCAAAGATCATGTCAATACTCGGACCTGTCGCTAACTTTACCTTCGTTCTTAGTACGACCTTTTTCGTAATTTTCGTAGCAGAAGCATTAGGCGGTGGACCCGGAATGTACCTTCAGGGCATGGGCCTTGTAGGTGTTCTAGTAGTCGTACAGATGGTTGTACAAACATTACTGGATTATCCAACCGGTGCAATCGGTGACTGGATTGGTCAACGCTGGATAGTTGCCTCGGCCAGTCTTTGTTATGCAGCCTCCTTCTACATGGTTTCCTTTGTCACAACTTCAACTCCGTTTCTCTATCTGATAGGAGTCTATGTTCTTCTAGGTTTAGCGCAGTCCCAGCAGAGTGGTGCTTGGGCGGCTTGGTTTGACAATAATTATCGGGTAGCTATGCCTGGTGATACTGATCGAAAACAATACGGAGTTTTCTTGGGAAGAATGGGTATGCTTATGGGGATTGTCGCTACTGCTTCGTTAATTCCAGGCAGTATTCTTGCAGTTGTCCTTTCAAGAGCATGGGTCTTCCAGTTTCAGGCAATTCTTGCAGTGGTCCTGGCAATTATGGCATTCTTTCTCGTGAAAGACTTTCCCGAGGTTACAGCAGAGAGAGAAGGCCGTCCTGATATGGGCGAGTATGTATCGATCTTGAAGGGCGGGGTTGTTTTCCTATTCAAATATCCTTACATCAAATATATCGTGATTGGTGGAATGATGGCCACAAGCTCTACCATGGTGTGGGGGTCGCTTATCCTCTTCCCAATGTACTTCATATACCTCATCACCGATGTTGCAGTCGCGAGTTTCAGAACTTTCCTCTTTATCCCCGGTATTTTTGCTCAAGAACGTTCTGGAATCTGGTCACGGCGATTTGAACCCAAGAAGTGGATTCCACGGTTTAGATTGGTTCAAACATGTGGTTTTGTCTTCTTCTGGATAATTGCTACAATCATGTATCTCTTTCCAGCTTCTGATATTACATCTGCAAATATCGTTACTATCTTCTGGCCATATACGGGAGTGGAGATACTTACACTGCCAGTCGATAATCTATTACCCATTGCATTGATATTCTTGACATTTACGTTGACATCCTTTTTCGGTGGCTTTGCAGAGATACTTACTCAGCGAGTGCTGCTGGATGTTATCCCTAATAGGATCAGGAACAGCATGTACTCTCTATCTCCAACAATTGCAACACTCTTTGCGATTCCACAAATTGCACTCTTTGGATGGTTGTTAACTATCATTGGCTTCCCATTGACCTTATTGTCCTGTGGTATTGTATCCGCGCTTGGTGTGCTTCTGATAATTAAAGGCTTCAAACATGAACGACCTATTCTTGATGAGGAAACATGGGCTAATAATGGACCTCCCAAGGAAGATGACGCTGAAGATTTGATCGATGGACCAGTCATTGCTGATGAATAAGTTCTGACAATCGTTGAGAATATCATCCTCACAGAATAATCTCTCTCTAAAAGGCCGCTCTCAAAGCGGCCTCTCCCTTCTTTCTAACAAACTTATTCTACAATCCTTGTGGCAACAAAGTTAATACCTGCTCACGTCTTGGTTTCGTCGGTGTTTACACATGACTGATAGACCGGGATTTCTTACGGTGACCTATGGTGGGTCAGGACTTCAAACAATGGACTACGAACGAAAAATGGTCCGAGAAGAAGACGTAAAATTTGATGGAGAAGACGGTTCTCTCGAACTTACTGATGTACGTCTAGTCTGGTATAAGGCTCCAAAGAAAAGTAGTGGCTGGAAAAAATTTGGTGCTCTTGCTGGTGCAGTAGCTGGTGCAGCTCTCCTTGAGGGTGCTGGCAGAGAGATGGGTGGAATTGGTGGACACGCGCTACGGAGGGTTGGTAGAGGACTTGGATATGCTGCAATAGGTACAGCTGTTACCTCTTGGACTAGAGATTCCTATTACAATAAAGATGACAAAGGCAACACAGATAGTATTGCATTACCCCTTGTAGCAATAACCCAAGCTACACAAAGCGGTAACAAACTCATTGTGGAATTAAAAGCCGGTGGAAATATGCAGTTTGAATTCAAGCAGCAGAAAGTTATTCCCGGTGTTGTTGCAAATGTCAATACTGCTCAGGATGATGGAAAGTGTCCTTACTGTGGAACTGGTGCTGGAAATGCAGCTACTTGTCCAAAGTGCAGTGCACCTCTCGGAGGATCCGGTGGTGGACAAGCTGCATCAGGTGGCGGTGGCGGCGGTTATTGCTCAAACTGTGGACAACAGTATCCTGCAGGCGCTAAGTTCTGTAATGGCTGTGGCAGTAAAGTAGGATAGTATAAATTCAACAATTGACTGGGTTGATTGCTGATGCAAAGAAGTTATCCAAACTTGGACATTTGATGCATCGGAAACTTATCAGAGAACCATCCTCAAAGAGAATAGTTGCTATCTCTGCACGAGTTTCTGGACATAGTCAGAAGACCGATGGGACCTTGATAGACAACTGAAAACTCTCACCAAGGAGTGCAGGAAACACTTCAGAACAAATCTTTGAAAGATTTCATTCACCAACTATATACTCAGTATTTGTTATATCAAACACAACCCAAGAGAGAGTTGCCCATTGAACGACTCCACCCGTCCAAAGAATGAGAATTGACACAGCTTGCCGTCGTTTGAACGGAATTTTCTTATCAAAGTTGTCCAATGAACGAGTTGACTTGAACATTGGCTAGTAGTTCAACCAATGTAATATTTGATGGATTTATTAGGAAGGTCGCAGATAGATATGTGAGTAGGAGTTGGTATGGATCAACGGCGAATGCACCGGTCTTGTTTTGTAACATGCCCTCAATTACTTTACGAAACTCCCCTCCTACCACGATTACCTGTGTGCTCGCCACCTTCTTATTATATAGGATTGAGTATCTAGATATTTGGTGATTGCTCATGACAAATCAGCGAAAATGTCATGCTTGTGGAAGACCACTTACAGGAAGACAGAGAAAGTGGTGTAAAAGGTCCGATTGCGGAGGATGGGAATCTGTCCACCCACCAATCACCATAGAATGTACCAAGTGTGGAAGCAATTTTGAAACGTACAGGGGTTCTAGTCATTCAAAGTGCCCATCCTGTCGATATCATCCCGAAATAAGATATCGTGCCTGTGATTCTGATGATCCACGATTGACGAAAATAACTACTAGTCTTCTCCAGAATAAACTGAACAAGGAACAAAAAGAACAACTCATCAGAGAAGTCACAGCTCTAGGTTGGGATATAACGGTATCTGGGAATTTTGTATCATTATCGAAATTGTACAATCCTAATTTTTGTGTAACCTGTGGGCTTCACACTTCTCACGGTCAGTATGGTGATTGTTTCAAATGTGGAAAGAAAAACCCATCAGCTGAAACAGTTGTCTACTGTGGTACTTGTGCTGATTATGCATTACACAGGTCTGATGGAGTCTGTAACTCATGTGGAGAGAAGAATGAACGATATCCAGTATAGAAAGAACTAGAATAGTGAGTGAAACGATTTCACGCCAAGTTAACGACTTCACGTAAATGTTCCCTCATCGTTCGTGATTTTGATGAGGGCAGATACCATTGTTAATATACCGCCCCCAATTGCAGTTGCGGCAGACTGTTTCAAATCCCTCAGGAAAATCGTTCTTTACTAACCAATGGTAGATTCTACCAGTTCCCCCTATTTCTTTCCTGTGTTCTGCTCCCCCACCACCCACATGGTCTATGGATAAAAACTCTGAAATATCTTCACCACAACATACACATTTCCATCCATAGTGGTCGAAAACAAGCATCCTACTCTTGGCCCAACGTTTAGCTTTCTTCTCACTCATTATAGGTTCACATCCATTGATGCGAGTCCATCTGTGATTAATCAGTCTATAAGAGTTCTTAATACAAAACTGTTTGTGGTTTGATTATGCGAAAAATTATAGAAACAAGAGAATACAAACGAGTTGTTAAGCACTTGATGAGGAAAGGCAAGTCTAAAGAAGAAGCTAGAGAAATCGCTTTCAAACAGATTCTTCACAATAAACCTTGGCGTGATAAGATGAAAGAGCATAGTCTGGCATTGAAGATGATCCGTTAGTCTGAATAGGTCGGATTATAGGAATACTTCGTAGATCATAGGATTCGTTACGCCATCTTGAATTCAATACAGGATTCTTGGGAAACCTATCATCTTTCTCTTCTAAGAAAACTCGAAGCTCCTTGAAAACCTCTTTGAATTTGGGTACACTCAGGTGACTCATAATACTCCTCTAATCTTCCTCCACATTTTGGACACGTTAACTCTTCAACAAGGATTCTAGCGATGGAAATAATCTCAGCCACCCTAGTTTCTTTCAGCATATTAGTATCCTCAATACTTGAGAGGAGCATTAGAGAATATGATCTGCTCACAGGAATCAAGACCATCATCTTCGCCTCTTTTACAATAACTCTGAGTGAATCTCGTGTGATGCCTAGTAGTTTTGAAAACATGTTATGTTCAAAATCTGTAGCTGTTTTGAGGTCAAAGACCGAAGGTTCCTCAAAGAAGAAATCAGCCAAAGCAATTCGCTTCTTTTCAGTATCACCATCTGCGGTCCCAATTAACTTCCATTTCCTAGGTGATTCTTTTACCCATAAATAGAGGTCATAGAAGTTACTTCTCTCACCAAAGAGGAACTTGACAGCATAATCTATATTCCTATCAATTTTTGTACTATATGTAAGGTCAATTCCATGCCTTCTGAATGATCCTAAGATTTTCAATCTGAATTCCTGATAATCTTCTAGAGATGTTTGACTCGGATCAAATTGAACAGGTCTTATTGCTCCCTGCTTAATACATTAGCCCAACAAATTAGACCCACTTATAGATAAGTGGATGATATTATGTAGCATGATATATAGTCTTTACCTATAATCTCAGAGTAGATGCCGGCTAATCATCACTGTTTGTCTACTCTGTTAATACTTGAAGAATTTGTATTCCAAGACCATATGGCAGATACGGGATTTAGGATTCAAAACTGTGAAAATGTCACCTGATCCTTGCATTATAGTACAAGCAAAGGATTTATGGAGGCGTTGACCACAGCACCATTAACAGTTATGATTTAGTTAAATCCGGTTATAGATAATGATGATAAACCTATGTCTGGGTGAACTTTTTATTGGGAAGATTAGATGAATAATTGTTAGGAGTTTTATAAGGACGGCTTGACATGCAATACGACGATTCTAAGGATAACAATAAACTGGACGATTTTGATAGAATTGCAAATGAGCTTAAGGGTAATACTCTGCTTATCTATTGGCTCATGCTACGACAAGACCGTCCACACAGGGCACGTGAAATCCAACGAATTGCAGGACTCTCAAGTTCAAGTCTTGCTCTTCATCACTTGTCGAAGCTCATTGAGCTTGGTCTGGTCACGAATGATACAGAAGGGTACTACATTCTCAAACGTAGAATTAGACCGGGCCTGCTCAGTCTGTTTGTAGGAACAGGCCGTCTATTTGTACCACGGTTCGTCTTCTATGGGACTCTTAACACTGCACTCCTAGTGTCGTGCATGTACATATTTGGGTGGCAGATCGATTCAGCCATCTTGGTGCTCATGCTAGTCTTGCTGATCAACTGTATCATTTTCTGGATTGAATCAATCAGAATGTGGCGGCTTCAGCCGCTCTAGATGTTGCTCAATGCTGCTCAAAAACTAGATTAATTAATGAATTCATCGTGATGTCAAGAGAGAGAATTCAGTCATGTCAATCATCGATAGTAACAGAAATTTAATTCTCATATTGTCCCTTATCGTACTCGCTGGGTTGATAGCACCCCTCTTGGCTGTTCATGTTGCAGGATATCCTTCACACCTTGCCACATTGAGGGGAGTACCTGTCCTTGATTCCGTCTTCGCGGAGTTGGTCAAGTCAGAACCCGATCCTGTTGTTTTTCCCCAGTATCCAGTTGTTGAAACCGAAACATCGATCACGATGGAGTCCGACTATGATGGTCTTGAGAGAGTGAATGAGAGTGTTGCAGTTTCTGCTGCTCTTGAGTTCATCTCACGAATCTGGTATTTGTCCGAGATCAACTTCTCAATAAACACGGGTTGGACAAACCTCGATGATGGAAGTTGGCACTTTAATTTCCTTGGAGCGAATGTGTATACATCCGTGGCCGTGAATGCCATATCTGGGAGGGTCAACTACTTCTCATCCGTTTGGCCTATTGACGATTCGCCATTCTTACCTGATACGAACGGGAGTCGCATTGCCACCCCAGCAGAACTGGAACAACTTGCATTTGATTTCTTGTATCAATTCAACTACTCATTGTCACCATACGCTCGATATGTTGGTCCAACCCTTGTCTATGATCATGCCTTTCATCATGATGTGTTTATGATATCTTTTTACAATATAGTGAATGGATCACTGGTTGAATTCAGCGGAGTTCATCTCTATTTTGATGTTGAAGCAAGTGCAATCCTTAGATTCAGTTATATGTGGGTGCATGTCGATGCCATACCAAAAGAGAGGATAATCTCTCCAGAGAGAGCTGAACAGTATGCAATAGATTACCTCAAAGGTCCAATGAATCTGTCAGTATTTGAATTTGAAATCCGCTCAACAACACTACTCTTCGACAGGACTTGGACACCAACAGGTCACGAATATCGACTCGGCTGGATTGTGTCCATCAACTCTGACTATGTGGCATCTATACATATTGATGCGAAAAGCGGAACTCCCTACAGCACAGAAGTGTATGGATTGCTTGACGCAGAATCGCTCCATAGTCCGTTGGGCCCAAGCATCTCAAAACTTCCATTTAGCTATATTATATGGATTTTCATGGGATCTACCTTTTTTGCTGTTATGATTTCACTGATAGTAAGAAGACAAACAGTACTATTTCTCAGTACCTAATAGCGGTGTTTCAAATGGATTCATGGTATTGCGACCATAATCACGGGTAGTGCGTCACCCAAGTTCAAGAGGTGTCCTGCTGCAGGTCACGCCATCAAGCACTGTGCGCAGGTCCACATCTATGTGAAGGAGACTCCAGAGTTGGATGATGATGTACCCAGGAGAGAGGTGTGATGAATGGTCGATATCAGAAAACTGCTGGAGGTATTGATAGAGTATCACGAGAGAGTAGGAACTGCAGTATGATCAGGATAACGGGGACCAGGAATGTTGGCATGAGTGAGCTGGCTCCAGGAGAAGTGTTGCGCGCAAAAAAAGCTCGAGTTTTCGGGAAAGGGATGGGGGGTGTAGACAGCATGTTAGTCTGTTGAATGACAAAACTGCAGAAGAAATTGTGACTTGTATCAAATATTATCCTGATATGAAGGTGATCCAAATTGAAAATGATCGGTCAAAACCTATTGTTTTCATCCGCATACGGTATCCGGCACACTTCTAGTGTATGAAAATCCGTATCCGGCGGACGGATTCTCCTTGGAAGTCGATAGATTCTTCGACCGCTCATCCCAACTAGTTAACCTGGGCACGCGAAAGATGGGTGGCCAGGGCAAGGCAGATGTGGTGTTGAAGGGAGGAAAGGAGATTGCGGTCAAGTTCTGCGTCAGAAACGACTGGGCATATGATTACACAGTATCCCCAGAGAAAGACGGTCTGGTCATCATCATCATTCCCCGAAGACTACAGTTCTTTGTGATACCTATTGCAGGCAATGTGATCAAGGAGCACCTGCAGTTGGATAACTCCAAGATAAGGGGGAAAGGGGTACTAGTTGGGATAGAGGAGCTGGAGAAGACAGTACAGGAGATGTTATCGAAATGACAAAACCAGAATTCAAGAAATGTAGAAAACTCCCCATTATCGTTAATTTCAGAGAGGTGGAGGGAGAAGAAGAAATCTTTACCCTGGAGAACCGCGAGGGTGAATCACTAATTGCCAAGTCCAACGAGGACTACATAATGAAAGGTGTTGACGGAGAGCTCTATCCAATCAAGAAGGAGTTGTTCCACAGAACATATGAGGTCATTACAGGGTGAGTTTGCCCGCGTGCGACCTCCATTTATCAATAGGGGGAGCGGAGGGTGTGCGGGAAATGTTTCTAATGAAGGAATTGAGTGAGATCTATTGGTTTCTTATGTTTCAGTGATTCGAGAATATTTTGAAGATCTCTACTTACTCTAGCATTTGAACTACGCAACAATACCGAATATTCTGCTTTCTTAGCTTCGGTAACTCTAGGATGGTTGTAGTAATTTTCAAGCTGTTTCACAAGCTCGTTATGGCCACCAATACGATTGTAGGCCACATTGAAGTGAAGGAATAAGTTTAGATCTAATTTCGCAAGATCTCCTGCAGCAAGAGCTGTTTCCCAGAACAGGATATTGAGAACTTGTACTTCATTTGGTTTTCTTTGCAGAAGATTGTAGATACTTTTCAGTTCAGTAGTGAGATTCTCACGCACCCTAACACCAATACGATGATCTCGATAATCCTTGACAATCTCTCCCAATGCTACAGCTGCAAAGACACCCAAGAAGGCTCCAAATATCTCAATAGCAATTCCACTAAGATTCTGACTACCAGGAGTAAATGTGATAAATATAGCTAGGAGAACAACACCAAAGATTGGTATAATCCAAAACTTTTTCATTCTTAATCACCATTTTATTCATTTGAAAGCCTTTAGATATTTCCAAGGAAGTTTGCGTGCGCAAACTCGAAGGACGTCCCGAACCTTGATTATTAATAACAGAACAAATGTTATTATTTACCAAAAACGAGTGAATTCCTTTTGGTAAATTCCACTCGAGTAATGGCCATTGAGGCAACGCACCATTTACCAAAAGTACCAGAATTGTTTTTGGTAAATCTATCCGACCAATGAGTGGGATCCAACCTCGAGTTTCCTAATTCTAGTTGATTCTTTAAGGAAAGGATATCTGTAGAGGCAGGAGACGACTTACGACCACCGACAAAGAAGCCCTTGGAGAAGGTTTCATCCAATCAATTTCTTACCTGCTGAAGTTGCTCTGATGTAGGATGTCTGCTCTTCAAGGGTTTCAGTACCTCTTCTTCTTCGAGGTCTAGGAATAGGTGACGTTTCTTCCTTTGACGTAGTATCTGACAAATGACCTTTCTCGATATTTTGTAACCATGAATCAATGAGATGAATGAGCTTGCCATCCTTCCGAATTGCATCCTCTTCAAGTAGTTGTGAGATATCATTCTGCTCATCTTCTGAAAATTCAGCGAATTCTGCAGTTCCACCCATCTCATACAGGGTCAATGCTATTCGATCCAGTAAGTCGGGTCTTGGACCAGAGTATGAACCGTACGCCAAGCTCTCAAAATTAGGTGTATATCTCCCTGCATATCGCCCCTGTTCAAGATGATATTTTAGTGGTGCCCAAGGTACATATTCACTTGGATATATTCGGTGACCTATTTCTTGAGCATATGGACTTTTGACTCCAAAGTCGCCTGGCTGCACATAGTAGATTATAGTGTCATGTGTCCAACTTTTTTTCTGTTTCTCCGTACCTAAGACTATAAACCCAAGAGCATGAACATCCTTTGTCAACCGTCGAAAAACCGCCCTCCTATCTACATATTTACGCCTTGTTGCCCAAGTGAATGAAGCCTTCATATGATGTGCCCATTTTATCTTTCCAAGAACGCTTTTCTTGTAGATTACATCTCTCTCGTATATCATTATTTTTATTGAGATTAGGATTAATTTAAATAATTATTAGATAAAATTATAAGTTAAATAATTACTCATAGATTGAGCATTCGTGCTCTGGGAGAACGTAATTAGTTGGGGTGCTACAATTGGAGCGTTTCTTGCAATGGGCTATCTGAGAGTTGGAAGTTGGACTGCCTTGGATCCACGCGGAATAGGTAATCCTTAGGAACAAATCATACGAAAGGATGTGAAATGATTCATGGTAAAATCTGATAGAATGTACAATATACTTGGATTTCTTCTAGTTATCATAGCACTTGGAATTCAAAGTTGGATGAGCATCGTTCAAACGAATCCTGAAAGCAATGCAAATACCGGCTTGTTCACTGTCAGTTTAGCTCTACTAATCCCTGGAAGTGTCCTGCTTGCTGCTCTAAACATTAATCGGTTATTTGCCACGTATCATAGGATGAATTATGCAATTGCATTAATTGGTCTTGTAGGATTGAGTATGCTCCTCGTTTTCAGGGGGTATCTTGAGAGCCTACTGTTATTTCCAAACATAATGATTGTATATTTCCTGATTTTTGATTTGTTTTGGATTTTCTTGCTTGGATTACTCTTAAGACGATTCCAAACAACAGCAAATATAGCAATAACTACAAACTGAGGGAATTAACCCTCAGTTTTTTTCTTTTCATAAGATTATCATCCAGTTCTTCTGATGATTAGTTAGCTATAGTTTTCTCTATTTGATTAAATCCGTACCCGTGAAAATGAAGACATGGTGAAAATGAAAATAATTGACAGAGTTCTTGATGCATGCATATTCGAGATCTACTTCAATCTGGATACAGGTCTAGTTAGGAATCTGACATCCTCACTAACTGATATTGACCCACAGAGAATAACTTGTATAGAATATTAGTTTCTTCATTTCTTCACTTTCTTTCTGTTCTCTTTTCAGATTACGGATTAGATTTCATAGATGGATAGTACCCTCTTGCACACTCTCAGCTAGTCTTACGCCCTTGCTGAGATGACTATATTTACACTGAATTCTGCTCCATCTTGATTCGCACCTTGGTTTGTCATTCGGTGGACCCATAGACGACTTTCATTAATCCAATAGGAACCCCATCCCGTGGATAGCGTTGGTTGTTCATCGCTCAGTCCAACATGCTGTCCAGCGAATTCTTCGTTCCTCTCAGTGTCGTTCATTGATGCAAATTGGCTTAGGGTCATATCCGCAAATGCAAATTGAATTGCAATCAACCTTGGTTCTTGAACAGTGCCCCAATCCAGAACTTCGAACATGATATTATCTCTGGCATATCCATTTTGCAGTATGTCCGGAAATACTACAAATACAGCCCACCACTCTCCAAGGACCATTGTTTCACCCCCGGGAGGACTTGAATAGAGGATGTAGGTTTCAGGTTCATTATCAATGGGAGGTGAAATATTCCAGGCATAACTCACACCACTTGAAATGATAAGTAGAGAAAGTACAAGAACAGCAATATTTTTCTTCGAAACAATAAACGGGAACATTTCAGGGGTAGCCTTGAGTTGATCACGTTCTATGATTCTTCTATTTCTATATCTATAGATTAGCAAAAGAGGTATGACGATTAGAAGCCAAACAAGCAAAGGACCAACCACTTGAAGAAAATCAACACTCAATCCCAATGCATTTTCCATTTGAGTAACATTAGCAAACTGATATCCTGACATGAATACTGCTAGAAATCTGAACAAGTGATATAATGAATAGAGAGAAGACATTCCCATCGGAACTTGCTGAGGGAGATAGCCAAAAATTTGACTCATGAATAGAAACATGCTGATGCTAATAATTAGTGAATATCGCCAATCATCAAAGAAGTGTGCAATGGTATATGTGACGATGCATGGAATCAATGCCACCAGTAGAGCTGCAAGAAGGATTCCAAACATATGATACAAGGGCACAGCAAGGAATATTGAAACTATGAAACTAAGCGTACCGATAAAAGTAGCGCAGACTATGTAGGTAATACCAATAGATCTAAGGTCAATTTCCCGTGATTCTCTTTTATCTTTCCTTACCAAGATTAC
>SDBU01001650.1_pt1 | contig 31154 bp, 32 predicted proteins | sample 2277071 | NCBI WGS metagenome assembly SDBU01 (sample SAMN10397929, study PRJNA504765) | marine sediment metagenome | isolation source: marine sediment core GS08_GC12, 126 cmbsf | place: Arctic Ocean: Gakkel Ridge, Loki's castle | collected 2008 | reverse complement strand
TGTCGACACCGTTTCGGTCGCCAAACCGTCCCCACCAGTTCAAGTTCGCTCGGCGGCCCCGGTTCGCAATAGCCGATTTCTGAAGCAATCGCCGATTGGCGGCAACAATCGTCTTACCATCATCAAAATCGTCAAGAAGACCGCACCGCCGAGGAAACCGAAGACTGCCGGACAGGATAATACGATACGGGTTTTCTCCCTTGACCCGCCTGACCGTCAGAGCCGGGTTGTCGTTTCTGACGGTTCCCATACCGACCACCACCGCATCGGCTTCGGCCCGCAACCGGTGCGCCAGTCGCAGTGATTCTTTTCCCGATATCCACTTGGAATCACCGCCAGCAGTAGCAATGCGACCATCCAGCGTCTGGGCCATCTTTAGAATTACCAGCGGTCGTCCGTACCGGTGATAATGGAAGTAACCTTCGTTGAGCGCCACAGCCGCTTGTTTGAGTAATCCTTTTTCAACCCGCACCCCGGCCCGTTGCAGTTGCCGCGCCCCCTTTCCCCTGACTCGTCGATCGCTATCCCTGACCGAGTAAACAACCCTTGATATACCCGCCTGCACAATGACATCCGTACAGGGACCGGTGCGACCGGTATGACAGCAGGGTTCCAGGTTGACATAGAGCGTTCCGCCTTGTGCTTTTGCCCCGGCTTTTCTCAGTGCCACTCTCTCGGCATGGTCCCGACCAGGACCGCGATGATACCCTTCGCCGACAATAGCGCCCCGGCGCACGACAACCGCCCCCACTGCGGGGTTGGGCGAAGTTCGCCCCTTTCCCCGTTGGGCCAGACTAAGCGCTCGGCGCATATAAACCTCGTCAGTATGTTCGGCCATAAAAAAAACCCGAAGCATACTTCGGGGCACACGTACCCTGACACCGGGCACACCAATGCTCTTTCTTCTCCCATCCGGACTATACCGTCGGCGCCTGAATTACACAGGCTCAACCGGGAATTTCCCGGCTCGCGGGCTGTCACCGCCGGTCGAGGAATTTCACCCCGCCCCGAAGATATTTCGACTAATATAATCCCTTGCCGGAAAAAGGCAATGCCTTTTTACAGAATTGCAACGTATCTGACCCCCGACTACACCCTCGATAGCATTTGTGGGCGGCAGATGTCCACATCTGCCCCATCTTACATTGGTACGGGTGGCCACTCCAAACTTGTTTGGAGGGGAATTCATCGTTCTCAAGCGGCAGATCTCAACCGCCAGCGGCGGTGCTAAGACCAGCCGCAACTAAACAATACATTTGACATACAAACGCCTGGTGCGTTTATTCTCTACAGGAGGCGGTTGTGCGTTTTTTGATAATACTGACGTTCTCTTTGCTATCTGCTTCAGTCGCTGGACAGATAAATCAACGTATTGATAACTACAGCCACCAGGTGGACCATCTCTATGGAGACCTGACACGCCCGTTTGTTGGTAGTTTTGATTTCGTGACACTACCCGAGCCGCTCCAACCGACACGAGTCAATTTCACTTTCGAAGTTCTCCATGAGCACGTGCCTGATGGTGACTGGACAATGAAGGTGTATTATCAACCCAAAGTGATGCGGTTGATGAGTGAATCAACCTTCGTCTGGCCTGGTCCGCATCCGGTAGGAGCAATATACTCCGGCACAATGGAATTCATTCCATTAGCTTCAGGGTTGCATGGTTTTTCCGTAGCTCTGAAAGGGCAAGAAGGGGGCAGGCTTTTCGTCACCTGGTGCTTGGATCAGGATGGGCAGCTTACATATCTGGGCCAACCCAATTCCAGAATCGACTGTAGTAGGACAACCTGCACATTCTTCAACGAAGACTCAGTCCACATTATGCAACAAGTGCGCGATCCGCATCCGGGTGAATTGTTCAGTTACTCCATAACAGTGCAGCCACCATTTGTCATTGGGGATACATCAACGGTCCGCTATCGACTGACTGCTGTGGAAGATATTCTTAATGAAATTGATATACGTCTGAATGCATTAAGCATGCAACTTGTTTCCGAACCGAATGGAATACCGTGCCCTCTTCACCAGGGAGATGAAGTGGAAGTAGTTTTTAGAGTCGTTCCTCTTGCAGTCAGAGACAGGCAAGGTGTGGTTCTCCAACTGAGACTGCCGTCTGAGACGATCTCGGAAAGACGTAATCAACCGATACCCTGCTATGGAGTGTTTTACGATTCGGGAGAACTTCGGTTCATAGCCGATGAAACTCTGAACTTCATTGATACGGTCCTGTTACCGACTGCGTTCCGCCCATCAGGACCTGGCGACTTTGAGACGATCCAAGTATTCAAGGATGGCACTATTAAGCGAAGCAAGTTTTGAGGCTGTTTGTAAGTTTACGCGCGGTCAGGAATCCTTTCCTGACCGGTGGTATTGCCACACTTTCTCTTTCGCGCAATGAATGTGAGATTTAGGTGGACCGTGGGATTCATAAATCAGCCAAAGGCTGCCGTCACATAAGGATTCGTGACGGCGCAATAAAAAACACGATGCGCCAACTCCGCGTAGCGGCGGGCCTTGCGTCCGCCGGTAGCAACACCACATTTTTTTGGTGGGAGACAAGCCCCCACCCTGCGCAGACTGTAATCATCATCATAGCAGACAACCCCAAAAGAGATGACCGCTTACGATGAGACTTCTTCAGTGAAATAGCCGTTGATTCTCTGAGCGGAACGGTCGATGATGGAGAGATAACGATCAAGGCCGCCATCAGCTTCACCGCTGTGAGCCTTAATCATCTCAATTGATCCCAGGATACTCGACAAGGATGATTTGACCTGTCCCCTGAGAGTGGCATTGCCTGATGCGAGCGGCTGGACTTTCTCCTGTCTCCGGGTTGACCGATCCTGCCGTCGGCGCCCCAAAGCTAACTGGATCGCCAGGGCCAAACCGGCGGCCACCGAACTGACCAATAGGATATCGGCCGGTTCGTACTGGTAGCGGGACCAGCGACGCATCTCCCCCAGAGATATGACTGCCAGTGTCTCCTGACCTACCGTCACCGGCACCAGCAGAGCCGACTGCATACCGGGACAACAAACCTGGCGGGTTTCCGCCTCGGACATTCTTTTGCCCATCTGCTCCTGATTGATCACCATGAGCCGACCGGTCTCGCGCACCAGTGAATGGTACGGCATCAGTGACAATATCATGTGGCCGTTTTCCGGCGTCAGTCCTTCGATCGGCCGCACGTGCGCCAGAGCCCGCGATTTCAGGAAAGCCCCGTCGTACTCATAGGTGGCAACCCGTACCAGGGAGGTTCTCAATTCCCGTGACAGCATGGTTGCCGCTGACCGGAAGATATCCTGCAGATCATGGGTGCTTCCGCACTCCTCCAGGAAGCGGTTGGTCGCGACAGTTCGGCGCTCGGCGACTGCGGATCGGTGACGACCAATCTCTCGAGACGCCAGATAATCCAGTAGTGGCGCCGCGGACGTCAGCAGTGCCGTATCCCTGTGACCGAAGGAACCGGCCTGCCGTGATGCTACCAACACCATCCCCTGCGGTCCCGGGTTGCAACCCACCGACAGGGCCGCCAGAGAACGCATCCCCGAAGACAGAATCCAATTGTCAACGGGTACACTCGTCTTGGCCTGTATATCATTAAGAACCAGCACCTCGCCGTGGTCCGCAACGTGCTTCAAAAAAGCTTCATGTGACAACATATCCACTCGCTTCAGACTGAGCACGCTGCCGTCCTCACCTACGGAGAAACGATTGGTGGTCTTGCCGTCGTACATGATGGTAAATGACATCAAATCGACAGGCAGCATCTCAGACAGCCAGCGAGCGATCCGGGAAATGTTTTCCTTCATCGGCTTACCGGCATCACCGATAACCGAACTCAACGAATCCAGCCAGTCTCCACGGCGCTTCAGGTAGGCTTCCCTGAGCTGCGCCCGGCACAGTTGTATCTGGCGGGAAATAACGTCGGCGGCAATCTTCAGATTCAAGCGATCGGCATCGTCAAGCAGGGTGGCACGGTCATGCCACAACAGGAACCGTACCGCGGTTCGCCCGTCTATCACCACCGGCAGTGTCAGATCAGGATCGGACATGCCGTCCGGAACCTCAACGCCACCCTCCGGTCGACCAGTAACAGCCCGGTCGGGAAACTGAACGTCTATATCTTCGTGGAAAGCAATACGCCGTAAATCCGCCTCTGAGGCCGTACCGGAACCGGCCGCACCCAGGAAAACCGGTCGTCGACTCCGGCGCGAACAGGCAAACACGGCTCCCTGCTGCAGATCGAAATGATCGACCATATATTGCAGAGCCCGGCTTAATATCACCGGCACTCGTTTCTCCACCGCTGCCAATTGCTCCAGCCTCTTGATAAAATCAAGGCCGCGGACTTTCTGCTGCTGAATCTGCTGACGCCGATGAGACAAAGGCAGCCAACCGGATACACCACTGACCAGCATCGTCAGACCGGTGATGATACCGATCCAGAAAACCAGTCGATAGAATATCGGATCGGACACAAACGGCACCATGGCCAGAAGTCCACCGGTGCTGAACAGACGAAACACGGTTGTTACAGCCAGAATGATCAGCCCACCCGAAATATAGCGATAGCTGTCACGCCCGGTGGCTATCAACCGCTCACGCGACCGCGCCACCAGCACCAGGGCACAAAGGAAAAAAAGGGCCACCATCATATCTGCCGATTGCATTTGTCTTCTATCTCCTCTTTGCTGAGTAACGGCGTTACTTCCAATTATCGACATATCTCACCACTAAGTTAACCGGTGACTCAGCCTTGAAATAGGCGGGTCCGGCCCGGCCGTCCTCGACGCTCCACTTAATGTATTACTTCAAGAAGGACGTGTTACGCTGTAAACAACAAGGGTATATGGTATAGGCAACATACTCAGGGGGAGGTCCGGGGATTACCGGTCGGCTATTTAAGTAAATGCCGACCCTGGCGGTTGTGGTTCTCAGGTCAAAGAACCTGTGTCTCTGCCACTCCCGGGTCGACTGCCATCGAGTTCCAGGGCGGGATTGACAATACGACGGTAATTCTTGAAATGAGTCTTGGCGATTCGGTCAAAAATTTGAGGTGGCTGCGTTGCGGCAATCTTTCTGCCGGCCTCATCCACGATAGTGCCGGCCCCTCGAGGAATATCCGTTTGATAGTGCCGGGAGAGCTTTTGGATTTCCCGCACAAAAGTCGCTCTGGCCAGGATGGAAGCCGCCGCTACCGGCAGGACTTCTTCACCGCGCACAAACTGCCGCAGTTCAATATCCACTCTCAACTTCTGCAGCGCTTGTTCTATCAGTTCCGGCTTACCGAACTTGTCGGAGATGGCCAGGTCCGCCGGATGGTCGGCAACCACGCCGGCAATAGCCCGGGCGTGCCCCTCGGCCAGCAACTTGTTCAGATTCTTAATAATAGCGTAACGGCGATTGTACTCTTCGGGCTGATACACAATTATGGCGTGCGGGTAGGTCGACAGCAACCGGTCGGCAATTGTCAATAGTTTCGCCTCGGCGATCCGCTTGCTGTCGCGAACCCCCATTTCTCGAAGCACCGGCTGATCACCGGCCAAACACCAGAAGGCCGCCACCACCAACGGGCCGAAAAAGTCGCCTTTGCCGGATTCATCGACGCCGATGATCCGACGATTGGCGGCCATGTCTTAGTTGGCCCTTTCCAGGTAGTTACCGGTGCGGGTGTCAACCTTGACCTTGTCGCCTTCTTTCACGAAAGGCGGTACCTTAACCGTCAGACCGGTCTGGAGCTTGGCCGGTTTGGTAATATTGGACACCGTATCCCCGCGCACCGACGGTTCGGTCTCTATCACCTCCAGCACCACCGAGGCAGGCAGATCGACTGAGATGGCTTCATTGTCCAGAAAAACGACCTTGTATTCCTCATTCTCCAGCAGATACCAGCGGGCGTCACCCAGGTTCTCCGCAGGAATAGCCACCTGCTCAAACGTTTGTGTATCCATGAAAGCCATTTCGCCGCTGCTCTCATAAAGAAACTGCATCGTCTTGAATTCCATGTCCGGCGGCTTGAAGGAGTCGTTGGTTGAGAAGACCTTCTCAAGTACGGCGCCGGTCTTGATGTGCTTGAGTTTGGTGCGAATATTGGCCTTGCCGCGACCCATCTTGAAATGCTGGTAATCGATTACATAAAACGGCTGGCCGTCAACAATTATGCGCAGACCCTTGCGAAAATCCGATGGTGTATACATTTCAACCTCCTGATCATTAGCCTGTAAATATAGAAAAAACCACTCACAACCCAAATGTTTTCTGGATTCCGTCAAGCCACTTTTGTGACAAGTCACTTTTACCCGATTGCCGCTTTAGCATCATGTTGACACTCATCACCAAATCAGGGTGATACTCATCATCATGTCAAGGTGTCGCTCATCACCAAGTCATGGTGAGCGGAGTCGAACCATGGCACCAATCCATAGAAGCAGCCTTCCATGGTTCTGTCAGGTCTTGCGGCGCAGCCGTGTGACCTGACAGGGATTAGCACTTTTTTATGCCTGACGATCTCATTATCCACTTGAATATCAACCGCAATCGACAGTAATTGCTTTTGTAGCAACAAGCCACGATTATGGCAAGACAAACTATGTGCCGTCAGGCGACCCGAGGTTGTCCCAAAAGGTCCATAAGTGCTGTTCCGGACGCCAGGGAGGTCATGCTGAGCGGAGTCGAAGTATGTGGCTAAGCCCTTGGGACTTCGTCGTCACCTTTCGACTCCGCTCAGGGTGACGACATTCGCTGCCTTGTGAATCATACTTATGGGACTGCCTCACCCTGCTCGACGGCGAATGCAACTGAAAATACGGAGGAAAACATGCTGGTCACTACCACTCCCAACATCGAAGGCCACCGCATCAGCAAATACTTCGGCCTGGTCAGCGGCGAAGCCATTATGGGCGCCAATATTTTCAAGGACATCTTCGCCAGTATCACCGATATTGTCGGCGGCCGTTCGGGCGTTTACGAAAAAGAACTGCGCACCGCCAAGGATACGGCTATCCGTGAGATGTGCCAGCAGGCGGAGGCAATGGGCGCCAACGCCGTGATTGCGGTCGATCTTGACTATGAGACAATCGGCTCCGGCAGCGGCAATATGCTGATGGTCGCCACCAGCGGCACGGCGGTGAAATACGAAGGGTAGCGTATTGAATGCAAAACTCCCGGTGCTTCTGCCTGAATAGGCTTCACAACAAGTTTCCCCTGGAGAGGGGATTAAGGGGTGTGTTTGAAACGCAAAATCATTCCATATGACCCAAAGTTGAAACAACTTGCACGCAAATTACGCAATAAGAGTACCCTTGCCGAAGTACTTTTGTGGAAACATCTCAAGGGAAAACAAATCCTGGGGTATGATTTCCACCGCCAAAAACCCCTTGATCAATATATCGTTGATTTCTTTTGCAGCGAACTGATGCTGGTTATCGAAATAGATGGTGATAGCCACGATTACAAAGAACGGGAAGATCAGAAAAGACAAAATCGACTGGAATCACACGGAGTGAGGTTTTTGAGATTCTATGACCATGACGTCAAGCAGAATATGGAAGGCGTTTTAACAACTATTAAACAATGGATAAAAGAACACACCCCACCCTGCGGGCACCCCTCTCAAGAGGGGAATAATTGAGTGACCGACATTTTCAATGAATACACAACAAGTCCCCTCTCGAGAGGGGATTCAGGGGTGTGTTTGATCGACGATTTCTCTCTCTACCTCGCTTGCGTCAGTGGTCAAAAGTGGTCGTGACAAAGAAGTATGAACTGAATAAGTGTTGCTAGAACAGAACGCGAATGGTTATTTGGGGCTGAGTCACCAGGTCCCTTTCGCCTCCAGTGAACTGGACCTGAGGTAACAAGGAATATTACGCTCTTATGGAAGAACTCGGTAGGTTACCCACGATTTTGGCAGTTTGGGGTGCTGCGCTATCGACATTGCTCGCCATAGTAAGACTCATGGACTTCATCCGAGATCGAGTGCGAGTTCAAGTGCGTGTTAAAGGTGGGTATCATTGCCACCCGAAAGATCCTCATAATCCAGACGGCACTTACATCACCATTTCTGTAGTGAACAAAGGTAGACGACCTGTGAAAGTTTCATCCGCAGCACTCATGAAACCAAAAGGCTTTGAAATAGACTGGGTGGTAAGGGAATTGCTTAGTGAACCGAAACCATACCTGCAAGAGGGTCAGAGCCATAGTTTCAAGATGTTAGAAGATGACATCGGGTTTGGAAGTGATCAGTATGTTGCGTTTATTGAAGATGCATCTGGAAAGCGCTATTATTCACACAAACTGCCCGTGAGGTGGTGGCGCCTCAGGCGAATCAGAAAAATGGGAAGGTCCGTACCGGACCTTCCCTACAAATAAGAGATAGACATGACTCACACGAACAACAACCCCACCTCCCCCCTCAACCGGGAATACAAAGTCCTTGACCATGGGTTTGTCCGGCTGGTCGACTGTATGGGTGACGATGCCGCTATCGTCCAGGCGGCACGGGTCAGCTATGGCGAAGGGACCAAGAAAGTCTCCGAAGACCGGGGGCTAATCCGTTACCTCATGCGCCGACGGCATACCTCGCCGTTTGAGATGGTCGAGTTCAAGTTCCATGTCAAGCTGCCGATTTTCGTCGCCCGGCAGTGGATCCGCCACCGCACCGCCAACGTCAACGAATACTCCGGCCGCTACTCGGTGATGAAACAGGAGTTCTATATCCCCCAACCGGGCGATATCCGCTACCAGTCGACCGTCAACAAACAGGGCCGCTCCGAAGAAGAAGTGCCCGACGAACTTAAGCAGAAACTGGTCGAGTACCTGCAAAAGTCGCAGCGTGAGTCTTACGAGAACTACCAGGAGTTTGTCGAGACCGGCCTGGCCCGCGAACTGGCGCGGATTGGGCTGCCGTTGTCGCTGTATACCGAGTGGTACTGGAAAATTGACCTGCACAACCTGTTTCATTTCCTGCGGCTGCGTATGGACGCCCACGCCCAGTGGGAGATTCAGCAGTACGCCCAGGTGATGGCCGACATCGTCAAGACGGTCTGCCCACTGGCGTACGAAGCATTTGTTGATTACAGCCTCAACGCCGCCTTCTTCTCAGGACCGGAACTGAAAGCACTGCAACCTTATCTGGAAAATGTAACTAACAAAATCGAAGATATGATATCAGGTGGTTTGTCCCAGCGTGAAGCACGGGAGCTGCTGGACAAGCTGGATAAGATTCACAAGCTGTAAGGCGGCCGCGAGGCGGCACTATTCTAATCGGCCGCCAGTCAAGAGCAGACGAAACGGGAGGTATCAAACGATGGGCATAATCCGATTAGCCAACGAGAGAGTCAGGAAGTTCAACATCTTTGATGTCAAACTGGTGCAGGGAGCAGCGATGTGTGTCATGCTGATCCTGGTTAAGCTGATACCGCAGATCGTGACCATCAGTATCTGGTGGTTTGTGGTACTTTGCGTAGCATGCGCTCTCAGACCATGTTACGTCTTTTTCTTAAAGAAGTAGTTGAATCTCACCTTCTCTCAACCGCCAGCCAGTTTAACAAAGGCATCCACATCCGCCAATTGCCGCCCGACGGCATCCGACCAAAACGCTTCCTCGGTCAGATCGACTCCGAGGTACTTCTGCGCCACTTCCTCGGTGGTCATGCTGCCGGTATCGGCCAACAGCGCCCGGTACTTGTCGGCAAAAGCGGGACCAATCTTTCGGGCGCGGTCATACACGCCGCCGGAGAAGAGAAATCCGAATGTGTATGGGAAATTGTAAAACGGTGACTCTGTCTCAAAGAAGTGCAACTTGGTGCACCAGAACAGAGGATGGTATCCGGAGTCATCGAGCATCCCGGCAAAGGCTTCCTTCTGCGCGGCCAGCATTATTTCAGTAAGGCGTTGGCGGGAGACTATTCCGTTCTCCCGTTCGGCATAGAAGGCGCTGTCGAACAGGAACCGACTGTGCAGATCGCAAAACATGGTGTAGGCAGCCTGTAGTTTCTGATCCAGCAGCATCAGCTTCTCCTGTGCGTCGGACGCCTGTTCCAGGGCGGCATCGACCACCAGTGTTTGGGCAAATGTGGATGCCGTTTCGCCTAAGTTCATCGGAAACTCGGTGGCAAAAAACGGTTTGTTCTTCAGCACCCGGCTGTGGTAGGCGTGGCCCAGTTCGTGGGCCAGAGTGAGCAGGTTATCGAATGTCCCGGCGTAGGTCATAAAGATACGACTCTGCCGCCGGGGACCAAAACCACAACAGTAGCCGCCCCCGCCCTTACCGGGACGGTCCTCTGCCTCGACCCAGCGGTTCTCGAGAGCCATCCGGGCAAAATCGGCGAAATCGGCTGAGAACGGCTTGATGTTGTCGATTATGAACTGACCGGCTTCGTCAAAGCTGTACAGGCGGTCCATGCTGCCACAGGGTGCAAACTGGTCGAACCAACTGAACTTGTCGATTCCCAGCAGCTTCTTCTTGGCTTCGATGTATGGTTTCAGTCGGTGCGTTTCCCGAGCTACCACCCGCCACATGGTCTTAAGAGTTCTCTCCTGCAGGCGAGCCATCGTCAACGGTTCGTACAGGGGCGATTTCCATCCCCGTTGATTGTAGAGGGACAACCTGAACCCGGCCTGGGAATTGAGCGTCATCGCAGCCAGATCAGCCATCGTAGCCCAGCTCTCACTGAACTTAGTAAAGGCCTGGCGGCGAGTGTTGCGGTCAGGGTGGGTCATCTTGGTAGCCAACTGTCCCATGGACAATGACGTAACCTCACCATCCTCCTCAAAATCAGCCTTGAGGTCTCCGGCCATCTTGGTGTAGAGAAGGTTCCAGGCATGGTAACCGTTGACCGACAGCTCCAGTGCCAGTGATTCCTGTTCGATCGGCATCTTGCTGCGGGCGATAATACGCAATTCGTTCAGGTAAAAGGCTACTTCTTTCAACTGCGGCGATGTTACCAGTGCCTGCCACTGGTCGTCGCTCACTTTCAGTGAGCGGGCTTCAAGACCGCTTCGCAACTTCTTCCACTCGGCGTGATAGCCGTCGCATTCACCCACGAATGCCCGGGCAGGATCGTCAGTGACATCCTGTGACATCAGGCAATAGGCAAACGCCGCCACCAGTTCAATATCCTCGTATAGTGATTGCAGTTTAAGAACGAACTGTGTCCAGACCGGGCGCGATTTTTCATCGAGGCTCTCGGGCAGGTTCTCGAGCATCGCGGCGCCTTCTTTCAGACCTGCCTTCACTCGCGTGCGATACTCCGTATACTCCCGGGACTGACTGCCGCCGGGGAATATCGATTCGAGGTCCCAGGTTGGCGCCGGTGGTATCCTGGTGGTTGTCGTCATAGTTATTCTCCAAATAGCCGGTTCACTTTCAAGTAGCAGCCTGATTGCGACTGATTATTCTATCGACCGGTAAATTCCGCCTTACGTTTTTCCAGAAAGGCGGTCATCCCTTCGTTTTTGTCACTGGTTCCGCAGGTTTGACCGAAGAACACTTTTTCCAGATCACTCCCGACCGAGAGAGCGGTCTCCAACCCACGGTTGATACACTCCTTGGCCGCAGCAACTGCTACCGGACCTTTCGAACAGATCAGCTTAGCCATTTCCATAGCCTTGTCCATCAACTCATCAGGGGGGTAAACCTCGTCGACCAATCCAATGCGGTGTGCCTCGGTGGCATTGATCATCTCTCCTGTCAAAATCAACTGCATAGCCTTACCGCGTCCGACCAGGCGCGACAGCCGCTGGGTGCCACCGTAACCGGGAATGACGCCCAAGCTGACCTCCGGCTGGCCCAATTTGGCCTTCTCTGATGCCAGTCGAATATCACAAGCCATAGCCAGTTCGCAACCACCGCCAAGCGCAAAACCGTTGACCGCCGCAATTACCGGTTTAGGAAAATGCTGAATGGTTTTCATCAGGTACTGTCCGCGCGCCGACAGCTCAGTGCCGCTCAGCATATCCAGTTTGGCCAGTTCCGTGATGTCGGCCCCGGCCACAAACGCCTTACCGGCGCCGGTGATAATGACACAACCGACAGCATTGTCGCTCCAGTGTTCACTGAACAATTGGTGCAGTTCGGCAATCGTCTCCTTGTTGAGAGCGTTGAGTGCCTTCTCCCGATTGATCGTGATTACCAGCACCACTTCTTTTTGTTCCACAATGAGATTCTTGTATTCGCCCATCGTTAAACCTTTCCTTTATATAACACCACTTATCATAATCAGTTACAGTGCCTTCTATCTCGGTTAATCGGACTGCTTGTGCACCGACCGGGCTACCTCACCTGGCGTTCCATTCTCAGTCCGGCCCCGTGCTGCGCGGTACTGACCAGTTCAAAACCGGCCTTCAAGTAGCAACCCAGGGTGATCTCATCGCCGCTGAGAAAGTTCAGGATCACTTTGGCGACATTCGATCTGGTGGCGGCTCGCTCGTACAGCAACCCCAGCATCTTGGTTCCGTAACCGCGCGAGCGCTGGTAGGGTGCCACTATCAGGTGGGCGATCTCGACCGACATCTCCAGCGGCTTGTCCCACAGTTCCCCGTAGGCAACCGGCTTACCCGAGGTAAACAGTATGTAGGAGGTTACCCCATCTCGTTGCCAGGAATCAATGAGGCCGTCCGACGGTGGAAACTGTGTTCCCCGGCAGACGTTGCTATACGTTTCCTCAGAATCGATCCAGGACAGCACGTCCCGGGAATACTCAGCCGTGTAGGGAATGATGTCGGCTTTGACGTGAGTCGGTTCATCCATTTGTCATTGGCTCCATTCTATGAGAGAGCAATATACGTCAGGAGCGACCGCTGCGCAACCAGCGGAAAGGGCAGAGTAGAGTGCGCGGAAGATAAATAGAGGCTGTCCCAAAAGGTGCCAATTCCTGCTCGCGTAGAGCGGGGGCTTGTCTCCCGCCAATAGATGTGACTTGTCACTGGCGATGCCACAAGCTAACGCATGGCCTACTGCTGCTCTACTGGAACGTATTCGAGCCCAAAGCTGGCATCCTTCTTGCGAGCCTGGAGAACCTCTATCCCCGGAAGAGAATCAGCTAAGGTGTCCAGAATCTCCTCTCTGTCCTCTGAGGACATAGCACAGCCGAGATATACTTTCGAAAAAATGTCACGGCTAATAGCCCGGGCGAGGTTGCACCTCCCAGCGTACACGAATCGGTACTCTTGTTCGTAACTCCAGCTATCTGACTTTGTCGTCAAGACCGCATCCCATACGTCATCGTCTTCATCGAGGCGCGCAGACAGTACGAACTCAGGGTAATCCGTCACATACTTCACAGGGAAGTCACGGACAATATGGGTGTTGTCAGACTTGAACAACTCGGTGAAGAGGTCTACCAACTTCCTTGCATGAAACTCCACACAGAACCCCTGGTGGCAGTCTGCATAATGAGACCACTGTAAGATGTTGTCACGATTCATCGATAGAGAGAGCACACCATAGTTGTCATGGAACAGCGTCTCTTGCCGACGCATAAACCACTTATACATCGACGGATTACTCACCATCTCCCGACGGATACGCAGAGCTTCTGCCCGGACATCTTCTGTGGAACGCCTGGGATCTTGCTCCCTCGCCAGCGATACGAGACGATCAACAAAATCGGATTCAGACATCAAATCATACCTAATTGGTATAGAACAATCAAAGGGGTCGTTGAATCTGCCTGGTGACGGGAAGTACAGTATCCGTTCTTTAAGTATCAGCTTGTCATGCTTGTCCTTCCACGACCGGAACTTGTAGAGGTATTTCGGAAGTCCGTAATCCACTTGTGTCTTCCTCCCATTCTAACCGTCCAGTGAGTATCCCGATTCCCCCTCCCCTACAAAAACGCAAACAGGGCGGATTGGGAGATTTCCAGCAGGTGTTGCGGGAATAAGCCCAGGCCGAGAGTGCCGACGGCTGTTATCAGCAGCGCCAGCAAAATCGCCGGTGAGTATCTGACGGAAATGAATGCCCCCTCCGGCTGGTCAAGGTAGCCGGCTTTGATCACGCGCAGGTAGTAGTAGACGGACAGGAATGAGTTCATCACACCGATCACCGTCAGCCAGATATAACCGGCCTTGATGGCCGCCGAGAAGATATAGAACTTGCCGACAAAACCGACCGTAGGCGGGAACCCGGCCAGCGAAAACATAAACAGCGCCAGTACTGCCGCCAGGTAGGGATTGGCTCGTGAGAGACCGTTGAGTTCGGGAAAATCAGACTTGCAACCGGAGCGCGTTTCCAGCAGCGTGACTACCGCAAAAGCGCCCAGATTGAACATGGCGTAGGCCACCAGGTAAAAGACCGCCGCCGAGATAGCATCCTCTCCCCCGACCGCCAGCGCTACCAGCAGGTAACCGGAGTGAGCAATCGATGAATAGGCCAGCATACGTTTGACGTTTTCCTGCCGCAGCGCCATAATGTTGCCGACCGTCATAGTCAGCACCGCCAGCACCCAGAAGACCGTCCCCAGCGCCTCGATTTCGGTAAACCCGATCGCGAATATCCGCAGCAGCACCGCAAACCCGGCCGCCTTGGGTCCCACCGAGAAGAAGGCCGTCACCGGTGTCGGCGCGCCCTGGTAGACGTCGGGCACCCAGGTATGAAAGGGCACGGCGGCCACTTTGAACCCGAAACCAACCAGAATCAGCGACACCCCCAGGTAGAGGTAGAGTTGATAATTGGAGATAATGAAGTGACAGTCGGCAATCAACCGGCGCAGGTCGGTTGTGCCGGAGGCTCCGAATACGAAAGCGATGCCCATCAGCAGAAAGGCGCTGGCGAAAGCGCCCATGATAAAATACTTGATACCGGCCTCGTTGGACTCCAGCGAGCGCCGCGCAAATCCGGCCATCACGTACAACGGCACCGACATAATTTCCAAACCGAGGAACATGACAATCAGGTCGGTGGTGTTGGCCATGATCATCATGCCCGCCGTTGAGATCATCAGCAGAGGGTAAAACTCCGGCCGGGCGATACCCTTGGCATGGAGAAAACGATGAGCGATCAGCAACGCCAGCACCGAAGAACCTGCGAAGATTACTTTGAGAGCCACTCCGAAGCTGTCGCAGGTAACCATACCGGAAAATCCGGACTGCTGATGTCCCCACTGGGCGATAGCCAGCGCCATCGAGGCCAGCAATCCCAACAACGACATGCCGAAACACAACGGTTGCAACCGACGCACACAGCCGATCAGAAGTACCAACGCGGCTGTTGCCACGAGGGTAATCTCAGGGTAGATCAGGTCAAAACTTATCGCTGCTGAAGTCCAGTCAATCATATAACCTTCTCAGGCGGCGACCGCCGCCACAATTTCAAAATCCTCAGCCACCACCGAATCCGAGTTTTACTTCATCCTTGTCCACGATGACCGGGACAATCCTCTCCCCTTTGGTCAACTCAAGAATCTTGTCTTTGGCATCGGGCGTCCGGCTGATGTTGACTTCCGTGAAGGCAATCCCTTCATCGGTATAGTGCTTCTTGGCTGCCGCACAATAGGGGCAGCCATCCTTGGTATAGATGGTAACGTCACTCATAGGATGAATCCTCCGCATGACTCGTTGTTTCGTCGGTAGATATTTCCCCGACCGTCAGGGTTTCGGACAATTGCAAACCGTCGTCGCTCTGAACGGTGCCGGCTCGGCTGATCTGCTGGAGCACCTGTCGGGCAGCCGGTTCAATCCGCTCAAACAGGGGTTTTGGATAAACGCCTATGAAGAATATCAACAGGACCAGCGGAATGAGGATTATCTTCTCACGCCAGTCCAGGTCTTTCAGGTGCCGGTTTTCCTCCCGGGTAACCTTCCCAAAAAACACCCGCTGGTACATCCACAACATGTAACAGGCGGCAAAAACCACGCCGCTGGCGGCAATGATACCGTACACGGCGTTGGCTTTGAAAACTCCCAGCAGGATCAGAAACTCACCGACAAAACCGTTGGTGAACGGCAACCCTATAGACGACAGGGTGACAATCATAAAGAACGTCGCATAGGTCGGCATCACTTTGGCAAGGCCTCCGAAGTCGGCAATCATGCGCGTATGGCGTCGCTCGTAGATCATCCCGACTAATAAGAAAAGAGCACCGGTGGAAATACCGTGGTTAATCATCTGCAACACCGAACCCTCCAGGCCTTCCAGGTTGAGGGCAAACATCCCCAGCATGATAAAGCCCATGTGCGATACCGACGAGAAAGCCACCAGTGACTTGATGTCTTTCTGGACCATCGCCACCAGGGCGCCGTAAATGATGGCGATCAACGACAGCACGCAGATGTAAGGCAAGTAAGCTAACGTCGCTTCGGGAAACATCGGCAGGCAGATACGGATAAAACCGTAGGTGCCCATCTTCAACAGGACACCGGCCAGAATCACCGATCCGGCCGTCGGCGCCTCCACGTGGGCATCGGGCAGCCAGGTATGGAACGGGAAAAGCGGTACTTTAATGGCAAAGGCCAGCGCGAAAGCACCAAACAGGTACAACTGAGCGTTGACCGGGATCGGCATCTGCGCCATCTTGAGCAGGTCAAACGAGTACTCGCCGGAAAAACTGTGGTAGGCAAACAGCAGATACAAAACGCCCACCAGCATCAACAACGAGCCGAACATGGTAAATAAAACGAACTTGATGGCGGCATACATTCGGCGCGGTCCGCCCCAGACCCCGATAATGAAATACATCGGGACCAGCATCACTTCCCAGAAGACATAGAACAAGAACAGGTCAAGAGAACAGAACACTCCGATCATTCCGGTTTGCAGCAGCAGCATCGATGCATAGTACCCCTTAACGCCGGTAGTGATCGAATTCCAGGAGGACAGAATACACAGCACCGTCAGGAACGTGGTCAGCACTATCAGCAGCAGGGATATGCCGTCTATGCCCAGGTGATAGTGAATCCCCAGCGTTGTCACCCAGGGCAGGTTGATTTCAAACTGCATCCCGTTGGCAACCGGGTCGAACATGACGTAGAGCCAAATCGACAGCAGCATGGTGACAAAGGCGATAATCAGGCTGATCGACTTGATACTGTCATGCCGGTGGCGCGGCACGATCAGCAACAGGATGGCTCCCAGCGCAGGGAAAAACGTCACTAATGTAAGAATCCTGTCTTCCACTCATCACCTCAAAGCCATGTAGGCCACCAGCACCACCACTCCCAGGACGAAGACGGTAGCATAACTGCGCACTCGACCGGTCTGAGCTTTTCGCACAAACTGTGAGTTGTCACTGTAGGCATGGGCCAGTCCGTTGAGAAAGCCGTCGATCATCACGACGTCGACAATCTTCCATAAGAACAGTGAGCTATAAACGACCGGTCTGATAATGACCGCGCCGTATATCTCATCGACATAGTATTTATTCAGCAGCAGGCGATGCAAACCGGACAGCTTATCTCGCCAAATGGTGGCCAGTTCCGGTCGTCTGTGGTAGAACAGCCGGGCCATTATAATGGCCGTCAACACCAGCACCACCGAGGCTACCATCAGGGTCAATTCCATACCGGTGTTGCCGCCGGCGGCCGCCAGGGCATGTTCGCCACCTCCCGTTCGGCCGTGGGACATGACCGGCTCCATCCAGAGTTCGAAACGGTTCACGAATCCAAACACGTGTGGCAGGCCGACCCAACCGCCGATCACCGCCAGCACGCCCAGCACGCCCAGGGGGATCGTCATCGAAAGGGGTGATTCGTGCAAATGCGAACGGGTCTTGTCGTCCATCCGTTCCCGCCCGTGGAAAGTCAGGTAGACCAAGCGGAACATGTAAAACGCGGTCAAGCCGGCCGTGACAAAACCGATCACCCAGAACACGGGGTGGCCGTACGGCGACGAAAAGGATTTCCAGAGTATCTCATCCTTGGAGAAGAAACCGGAGAACCCGGGAATACCGACTATGGCCAGCGTCGCCAGCAGGAACGGCCAATAAGTCGCCGGCAGGTATTTTTTCAGACCGCCCATCCGGCGCATATCCTTTTCATCGGACATGGCATGGATAACCGACCCGGCGCCCAGGAACAACAGCGCCTTGAAAAAAGCGTGGGTCATCAAGTGAAAAATGCCGGCCGTGAATGAGGCCACGCCACAGGCCAGGAACATATATCCCAACTGGCTGATCGTGGAATAGGCCAGTACCCGCTTGATGTCGTTCTGGGCCAGACCGATGGAAGCAGCGAACAACGCCGTCACGGCACCGACGATAGCCACCACCAGCAAGGCGTCCGGGGACATCATGTACAGCACGTTTGTCCGGGCCACCATATATACGCCTGCCGTCACCATGGTGGCGGCGTGAATCAGCGCCGAGACCGGTGTCGGTCCTTCCATGGCATCCGGCAACCAGACATAGAGCGGAATCTGGGCCGATTTGCCGATCGCTCCCACAAACAGCAGGATACAGGCCGCGGTAATCAATGCTCCACCGGCGACAAATACCGTCGGCGCCGTTTCCATAACCGTACGGAACTCCAGCGAACCCACCTGCCAGAATATGATGAACATACCGATCAGGAATCCGAAATCACCGATGCGGTTGACGATGAACGCTTTCTTGCCGGCATCGGATGCCGATTTCTTTTCAAACCAGAAACCGATCAACAGGTAGGAGCAGAGCCCGACCCCTTCCCAACCGACAAACATGAGGACGAAATTGTCGGCCAGCACCAGCGTCAACATGGCAAAAGTGAATAGATTGAGGTAGGTAAAATATCGCCCGTACCCGCCGTCGTTATGCATGTAACCGACCGAGTATATGTGAATCAGGAACCCGACCCCACTGACGACCAGTATCATAACCGCCGACAGCGGGTCCAGCAGAAAGCCGATGTTGACATGCAATGAGCCGGCCGGGATCCAACTGAACAGGGTCTGCTCTATGAAGCGGGTGTCCACCGGCAACCCCTTCAGGTCAAAAAACAACACCAGCGACATTATGAAAGACAAACCTACCGAAGCACAGCCGATAAAAGTAATCAACGGCCGCGGCAATCTGCCTATCAACAGACCGTTGATCAGAAATCCGACGAGCGGGAAAAGAGGAACCAAGAACAGGTATTGTGAATACTCCGCAGTCACTCTCTATATCCTCACCATTTCAACAGGTTGAAACGGTCGATGTCGACCGTCTCACGGTTACGGTAAAGGGTGATCACCATGGCCAGTCCCACCGCGGCCTCGGCCGCGGCCACCGCCAGTACCAGGAAAACGATGGCATGGCCATCGGATATCTTCAGCGCCCGCGAGAAGGCGATTAAGGCCAGGTTGGCGGCATTAAGCATCAACTCGACCGACATAAACATCACAATAATGTTGCGGCAGATCAGCACGCCCAGAGTACCGATGCCGAAAAGCATCACCGCCACTACCAGATACATGGTAATCGGAACCATCTCAACCACCCGTCTCATCGTGTGAATCCGGCGCCGCCGGAGGAGTAACATCCCGGTCATCCCGTTCCTGCCTGGCTATGACCACGGCGCCCACGATAGCCACCAGTATCAGAATTGATGTCAACTCAAACGGATACAAGTATCGCGTAAACAAGATCGTGCCGATTTCCTCTACCGAACCAAACGCACCCGGCGACTTCGCCATAACGCCACCGCCGCCGGTATCGGGGAAAAAACCACTCTTGACCACGAACCACAATTCCACGAACAGTAGCGCCGCCACCAGGTACTTGGTGAAACGACTGACCGGCGGTGAATTATCACTTAAGTCTTCGCGTCCCCGAAGGTTGAGCAGCATGATAACAAACAGGAACAACACCAGGACGGCACCGGCATAGACAATGATCAGCACCGCTCCCATAAACACCGAACCCAACTGCACGTACAATACCACCTGGGCCACTAATGACACCATCAGGTACAGCACCGAGGCCACCGGGTTGCGCTGGGCGATCATCATGGTGGCTCCGAATATGGCCACGATGGCGGATACGAAAAAGACTACCGTGTCGAGACTCATTGGCTTTTATCCGTTATTCCGTACACCCGGCGCACCCGCCGGTAAATGCGTTTGAAGGGGTTGTCCTGTCGGGGATGCGGCACCAGCATTTGCTCCCTGGTCCAGATGAATGAGTTCCGGTCAAAGTCGGAGAATTCATATTCCTGCCCCAGGAAAATCGCCTCCTCCGGGCAGGCTTCCTCACAGAAACCGCAGAAGATACACCGCAGCAGGTTGATCTCGTACAGCCGTGCTCGTCGTTCACCCCGTTCGTTTTCTTCCGGCTCCATGTAGATGGCATCGGCCGGACAAGCGGCGGCACAAAGCCCGCAACATACACAGCGTTCCTCACCGTTATCATAGCGCTCCAGGTAGTGCCGACCGCGATAGCGCGGAGCCATCGGTTTCTTGCGGCGCGGATAATCCAGCGTCACCGGTTTCTTAAAAAAGTATTTTATGGTAACGTAGAAACCCTGCGGCATCTTGAAGATCACGTTACCCAGTGCTTGTATGAAAGCTTTCATTCTCGGTTACCGGATTTCACGTTCATAACATCACCCATGCCGCCGTAATCATAGTATTAAGCAGGGCCAGCGGCAACAACACCTTCCATCCAAACGACATCAACTGGTCATAGCGGAACCGGGGAAGAGTACCGCGCAGCCAGATATATAAGAACATAAACAAAAATACTTTCAATAAGAACCAGACGATAGACGGCAGCCAGGGACCCTGCCACCCGCCGAAAAACAGGGTGGCGCCTACGGCTGATACGGCCAGCATGTTGGCATACTCACTAATAAAGAAAGTGGCGAATCGCATGGACGAGTATTCAGTGTGGTAACCCGCCACCAGTTCCGATTCCGCTTCCGGCATATCGAACGGCAGACGGTTGGTCTCGGCGATGGCGCAGGTAAGATACAGCAGGAATCCCAGCGGTTGCCTGAAAACAAACCAATCGAACACCGATGCCTGCTGCTCCACCAGTTCCCGCAGCGACAGCGTGTTGGCCAGCAGAATGACGCCGATGATGGAAAGTCCGTAACCTATTTCATAGGAGATCATCTGCGCCGACGAGCGCAGGGCGCCCATCAGCGAATACTTGGAACCGGAGGACCACCCCGCCAGCACGATGCCGTACACGCCCAGTGACGTTACCGCAAATACAAACAGAATACCGATGTTCAAATCGGAGATGACCATCTTGATCTCACGGCCAAAAAGCACCGTATCCGCTGCAAAGGGAACCACGGCAAAAGTCAGTATGGCGGGGACAAACGAGATCGCCGGTGCCAGGGCAAATATGACCCGTTCCGCTTTACTCGGCACCACGTCTTCCTTGAAGATCAGCTTGATGGCATCAGCTATCGGTTGCAGCAGACCACGCGGTCCGGCATAGGCCGGTCCCACCCGATGCTGCATGAAAGCGACCACTTTCCTTTCCATATAGGTGGAATAGGCACAGCCGGTCAGAACGGCCACCACTACCACCACTACCTTGATCGAAGCTACGACGATTATTTCCAGCATGGTCTTATTCGTCCACCTTGCTGATTTTCACCAGGTCCAGCCGCCTTTTGCGCATAAGCAACGACGTAACCGGTGTGGCTGAGAAATTGCGCGGCACCAACACTACCTCGGTGTCCAGCCAGGGCGATATCCGGGCCGGAGCGATGATTTTGCCCACCTCGGACTCAACCCGCACCATAGCGCCCTCATTCAACTCAAACTTCGCGGCCAGATCGGCTGAAATCTCAACGTACGCTTCGCCGGAAAATGCGGCCAGCAGGGGTGACTTTTCGCTCAAGTGCCCGCTGTGATGCGGATCATCGATGACAAACAGAGGCAACGGATAATCATCGCCGACCGACTCCTGTGAACGTTTCACCGGCTGGAACTCTCTGGGCCGGGCCGGGTCCGGCCGGATGGCAAGCAGTCGATCAATATCGCCGGTCATTTCATCGGTAGATGCAAACAAAGCGTTGCCGAATTTTTCCGCGAGCATATTAATTATGTCATACCCCGGTCGAGCCTGGCCAATCGGCCGAATAGCCGCACCGACCCGCTGCCGTCGGCCCTCCAGATTGACGTAGTCACCGGCCGTCTCCATCCAACTGGTCAGGGGCAGGACGACGTCGGCCAGGGCGGTCGTTTCAGTCTCAAAAAGATCACTGACAACCAAAAATTCCAGTTTCTCCAGGCCTTCTTTCACAAACTGACGATCCGGGCACAGCATCATGGGATCAGCACCCATAACGATAAGGCCGTTGAGTTCTTCCTTTTTCATCAGGACCAGCATGGAGTCGGTCGTATGAGGCGTGCAATCGGGGAAAGCACCCCATTGAGATTTCAGTTCCTTCTTAATCGTTTCCGGCGGGTCGGGCATCAACCCCAGACGCTCGGCGCCACACGAATTGGCATACCGCGCCAACACTGCCAGTTGCCCTTTGTCGCTCAGACCCAGTAGCAGGTCGAGATTGACTACCGAGGCGGCAATAGCTTCCCGCGCCTTGGATCGGGTGATAAGCTCTCCCATAATAAAGGTCACTCGCTGTCCCTCAGAGAGAGCCCTGGCCACCAGGCGTAACTCACTCTCAGCTACACCACAGATTGAGGCCGCCTCCTCAAGCGAGGATGCCTCCAGCTTATCTTTCAGTCTTTGCGCGACGTCGCTATCGACGAGATTTTCATCGACAGCCGCCAGACAGATACCACTGATAACAATCTCATCGGTTCCCGGACGGTAGACCAGTTCACCATCGGCCACGTCGGCCGATTTCACCGAGTACGGGTTGAGTGCGTAGATACGTGGTTGGCCGAAATTGCGAGTCCGGCGCAGGCGTAAGTATTCGTTGGGGTGTTCCCGCAGCAGGTCGGAACCGAAAACAACGATCACGTCCGAGTCATCCAGATCGGCTATCTTAAACGGCCGCCGGCACAGCCCGGAGAACAGGCTTTCGGCCCGCTCGGGCAACATACGATAATCGTTTCGAAAATCGATATTGTTGGAGTTAAAGACCGTACGAAGGAACTTTGAGAAGCAATACAGGGAAGCATTATCGAGGTTTGGCGCGGCTAACCCGCCGATACAGACACCGCCTTTTTTCTCCCTGATTTCGCTGAAACGCCGGTGGACTACCTCCAGCGCTTCTTCCCAGGACGCCGGCACCTGTTTGCCTTCCTTCTTGACGAGCGGCGTCAACAACCGTTCGGACGAGTTGGCGATCTGGTAGCCAAAGCGCGATACATCCGGCAGCCAGCCGTCATCGATATCATCATTACAGCGGGAGGTTGTGCGACAAACCTCGTTCTTATGATTATCCGTGTAGAGTAACAGGTTACTTCCCGAGCTATAAAAATTGCATACCGACGGCACTTTCCCGGCCAGCCACACCCGCATCTTGTAGCGCCAGTCATCGCTGGTCAGGGCACCCACCGGACAGATTTCAGCGAGGTTGCCCGAAAAGGGATTGGTCACCTGATGCCCTGGCGCGGCATTGATGAAAGTCGTATTGCTGCGACCGTAGGCACCCAGGTCAAACTCTCCAAAGGCTTCCTTGTTGGCCCGGACGCACCGATAACAGAGGATACAGCGATTGCGGTTGTGGGTAATCCCGGGACCGATGGAGATATCGTCAAAAGTACTGGCTCTGCCGTCATCGGTGAAACGATACTTGGTAAACTCAAAGCGGCTGTCGTCCGTACCGTGAGCGTAAGTAAGATCCTGCAACTGACATTCCCCGGCCTGATCACAGGTAGGGCAGTCAAGCGGATGGTTGGTCAGGGTAAACTCAATAATCGCCCGGCGGCCCTGCAGCACTTTCTCAGAGTTGGTGAAAACGGTCATGCCGTCAGTGGCTTCCGTGGCGCAGGATACCATCAGCTTCGGGATTTTTTCGATCTCAACGTAACACATCCGACAGGAACCGGCCACCTTCAGTTTGGGATGCCAGCAGAAGGTCGGAATGTAAATGCCCATTTTCCGAGCGGCGTCAAGGACAGTTGTCCCCTTGGTCACACTGACCTGACGACCATCAATGGTCAGAGTGACTGCTTGCGAGGCGGCCTTGCCGGTGGTTTTCTTTTCCGTTGTCTCAGCCATCGTTGAAACCGTCAAAACTCAAATCGTGTTGTTACCCGGCAGGTGCCGTGGTCAATATGGTGCTGCCATTCGTCGCGCCAGTGCTTGATGGCCGACTGAATCGGCATCACGGCGGCATCACCCAGAGGACATATTGTCCGGCCCAGGATATTGCCGCAAATCTCTTCAATCAACTCTATATCGCCCGGTTTGCCCAGGCCCTTTTCAATGCGCTCGATTATCTGCCGCAGCCAACCGGTCCCGTCGCGACAGGGTGTGCACTTGCCGCATGATTCATGGTGGTAGAAATGGATCAACTTGAGAACCATCCAGACAATGCAGGTATCCTCGTTGAAGACGATCACCGCTCCCGAACCGAGCATCGAACCGACCGTCACCAAAGACTCGTAATCCAGGTTGACATCGATCATCTCCGGTGTCAGCATCGGCGTGGAACTGCCGCCCGGGATAACACCCTTCAGTTTCTTGCCGCCCCGGATACCGCCGCCATAAGCAGGATCATAGATAAGTTTTCTCAGCGAGAATCCCATCTCGACTTCGTAGTTACCCGGTCGCTGCACGTGACCGGACAACGAGAATATCTTGCTGCCGGTCGATTTCTCGGTACCCAGCGAGGCATACCAGGCACCGCCACGGTTGATAATGTGCGGCACGCTGGCCAGCGTCTCGACGTTGTTGACAATAGTCGGGCAGGCGTATAACCCCTCGATCGCCGGGAACGGGGGTCGCATGCGAGTCATACCCCGCTCGCCTTCCAGTGAATTAAGTAGTGCCGTCTCCTCGCCGCAGATATAGGCACCGCCGCCGGAATGGACTATCATTTCCAGATCATAACCGCTGCCATGGATGTTCTTACCGAGGTGACCGCGATCATACGCTTCCCTGCAAGCGGCTTCCATGCGTCTGATGCAATGATCGAATTCACCCCGGATATAAATGAACATAATGTGGCAGCCGATGGAATAAGCTGCAATCGCCATTCCTTCTATTACGGCGTGCGGATCACGCTCCATCAGTACCCGGTCTTTACAGGTGCCCGGCTCCGATTCGTCGGCGTTACAGCACAGGTAGCGTGGTTGGGGAGAATCCACCGGCACAAAGCTCCATTTGAGACCAGCCGGGAAACCGGCGCCACCCCGACCGCGGATGCCGGACTTCTTGACCTCGTCGATAACTTGTTGAGTAGACATCTCCGCCAGCACTTTTTTCCAGGCCCGGTAACCGCCATTAGCCTCGAACGTCTCGAGTCGGTACTGTTCAGGGTCTTCCACGTACTTGAACAGGTGCAGACGGTCACTGGCGGCGACCTCGCCGGCGTTGGTTATGACGGGTGAATAAAACATCAGGCCTTTTCCCTCAACTCCTGCAGAATCTGGTCCACTTTTTCGTGGGTCAGGTTCTCATAGTAATCCTGGTTGATCTGCATCATGGGTGCGGTGGCACACGAACCGAGGCACTCCACGGTCGTCAACGTAAAGAGATTGTCGGGGGTGGTCTCACCCTTCTTGATTTTGAGCTTCTCTTCGAGGTAGGCTGTCAGTGAGTCGGCGCCCAGCAGGGCACAGGATATATTGTGGCAGACCTGAATCAAATACTTGCCGACGGGATGCTTGGGGAACAGCGTGTAGAAACTGGCCGCCTCCGCCACTTCAACTACCGGCACACCGATCGTTTCCGATATTTCCCGGTAAATATCATCATTGAGGTGCCCCACCTGTCGATAAGCAATCGTTATGGCCGGCAGGATAGCTGACTTACGATGCGGATACTGCCCGGCCTTGTCACGAATGCGCTGCCGCGATTCATCCGTCAGAATCATCGGTCTACCTCTCCCAGAACGATGTCGATCGATCCGATGGCACACACCACGTCCGCAAACAGCTGCCCTTCCACCAGACGCGGCAGGGAGGCCAGATTCACAAAAGACGGCGGTCGCACCCGGACCCGGTGCGGTTTGTTGCTGCCGTCGGAGGAGATAAAGAACCCGATCTCTCCCTTGGGCGACTCGATAGCCTGGTACACCGCTCCTAACGGCGCCTTGAAGCCTTCGGTAATAATCTTGAAATGGAATATCATCGATTCCATCTTGTAGAGTGCGTCTTCCTTAGGCGGCAACACCACTCCCGGCACGTGAGCCAGGTAAGGTCCCTCCGGCATACTGTCAACCGCCTGTTCGGCGATATTCAGTGACTGACGGATTTCCTCCAGCCGCAGCAGATAACGGTCGTAAGCATCGCCGTTTTTGCCGACGGCGATTTCAAAGTCGAAGTTTTCATAACCACTGTACGGGTTAGCTTTTCTCAGGTCATGTTTGACCCCGCTGCCGCGCAACATCGGCCCCGAAAGGGAAAGATTGATAGCCTCTTCGGCGGAGATTACCGCCACCCCTCGGGTCCGGTGGATAAATATCTCATTCTTGGTCAGTAGTTTCTCATAATCATGCAGCCGTTCCCGGACAATCTTGACAATTTTCCTTACCTTACGGTCAAAATCACGCGGCAGATCATGCGCCAGTCCGCCGATGCGGATATAACTGGTCATCATCCGCTGCCCGCCGCAGGCTTCATAGATGTCCAGAATAAGTTCCCGTTCCCTGAAAGTATACAGCAGCATCGACATCGCACCCAGGTCGAGCGCGTGCGTGCCTAACCAGACCAGGTGCGAGTTGACGCGAGTAAGTTCCGCCAGGCAGACTCGCGCCCATTTGACTTTGTCCGGTACGTCGACATCCATCAGCTTCTCAACCGCCAGGCAATAGCCGAGATTGTTGGACATCGGCGCCAGGTAATCCATACGGTCTGTCGCCGGCAACGCATGGTAATAGAGCTTGGATTCCATCGTTTTCTCAATACCGGTATGCAGGTAACCGATCACAGGCCGCGCCCTGACCACCGTCTCCCCATCCAATTCAAGCACCACCCGTAACACGCCATGAGTCGATGGGTGTTGCGGTCCCATGTTCAGGGTAATGGTCCGTTCAGCCATCAGCGTATCACCTCGGGCGGCTGGTCTTTGTTCCAGGTAAACTGCGGCTGTTCATAAGTGAGCGGGAAATCCTTGCGCAGCGGGTGACCGTCAAGGTCATCTGGCGTCAATATCTTAGTCAGATCGGGGTGACCCTCAAACCTGATTCCCATCATGTCGTAGACTTCACGTTCCAGCCAGTCCGCCCCCTGCCAGAGGTGAGTGAGCGAAGCAACAGTCGGGTTGTCTCCGGGCAGCCGGACCTTCAGGAAAAACCGGTACTGGTGCGACAGGGAGTACAAATTGTACACCATCTCAAAGCGGCCGTGCTTTTCTTCATCGTGGCCGAGCCAGTCCAGGGAGGTGATATCAGCCAGGAACCTGACGTCGAGATCACTGTCATGCATCAATTCCTCGCAGATCGGAACCAACGCATCAGCAATTATATAGAACGACTGCTGATCCCGGAAATTATCTTCCCGGATAACAGCCTCACCGAATGTACTTTTCAAAAAACTTCTGAGCTTCTCTTCCATACCGCAGTGCTTGTTCCGTCGTTGTTAACAAAGGCAATCCGCATAACAGTGGCCGAAGCGCTGTCGTGAGCGCCTTCAGACCGCTTTCCGTCCCCACTCATCGTGGCGATCCTTAACCGACTCTTTTTCAATCTTCTCCTGAAGCTTGAGTATACCGTTCATTAGCTGCTCCGGCCGTGGCGGACATCCCGGCACATAAACATCAACGGGAATAATCCGGTCGACTCCCTGAAGGACGGCATAATTGTTGAAAACCCCTCCGCAGGAGGCACAGGACCCCATTGCTATGACCCACTTGGGGTTGGGCATCTGTTCGTAAAGTGTCCGGACCACCGGGGCCATCTTCATCGACACCCGGCCGGACACAATCATCAGATCAGCCTGGCGCGGGGATGGCCGCAAAACTTCCATGCCATAGCGAGCCAGGTCAAAATGGGGAGCAAAAGTTGAGATCATCTCAATGGCGCAGCAGGCCAGACCGAAACCGAGAGGCCACATTGAGCGTTTGTGAGCCCAGTTGACTACTTTGTCAAGGGTAGTGAGAATGATCGAATCGGGAATCTTCTCTTCTAATCCCACCGCAAGGCTCCTTTCCCCAGGATATAAAAATACCCGACCAGAAGTATCACCACAAAGACTAACATCTCGATAAAGCCAAACAGGCCTAACTGCCGCGAGATAACCGCCCACGGGTAAAGGAACATTACTTCTATGTCAAAGAGCACAAAGAGAATAGCTACCATGTAGAACTTCACCGGTACCGGTTCCCGGGTAGTCCCGACCGGTGTCAGGCCGCATTCGTAGGGATCAGTTTTGTGGCCCTGCCTGGTTTTACGTCCGATCAGAATCGACAGCACCATCAAAATTGCCGCAATCATAGTGGCAAATAACACCAGGAAGAGGATCGGGTAAAATGTCTCAAACATATCTACAGCCAACTCCGCCAAATAATTCCCCAACTTTAGTCGATCATCCACTGGAAGTCAACAAATATCGCTGTTACCCTTAATGAAGCAGTTCTGTAAGTAAGTTCCAGCCATATTAGGTTCCACGCCATACAAAAAAGCCATCCGCCAACTCCGCATAGCGGCGGGCCGGCAAGCCACTACTACTCTATATCGCGTAGCGGCGGGCTTTATGTCCGCCGGTGACATCGCCACTTCTTTCGGTGGGAAACAAACCCTCACTGTAACTGCGCGGGCGTGTTGAAAAAGTCATCATTGCAAGGAGCGAAGGCCTTTGGGCTGAAGTGACGTGGCAATCTCGTTGGGTGCGTCGTGTATGTCCTCATGCGCCGCGATATATCGGCAGATGTGGACATCTGCCGGTCACAGGGATGGAACGTTGAGATCGCCACGCCCGCCTTCGGCGAACTCGCGATGACGTGAAACGCAGGTTTATCAACAAGCCCTTCGAAGCATGATGAAAAACCCCGGATAACAGACGAAACAGCAATTTCCTTTTATGCCCGGTCAGGAATCTTAAGACTGTCCACTATGATAAAAGTCAGAGGTGATTTTGCACGAGGCCGTTCTTTTTCACGATTTTCGTTTTGTAGAGTTTCGGATAGGGATTTCAATAGCCATCGGCGTGCTGATGACTCTGGATATAATGGATGTTATTCACGGTTCACTCTGGGATTATCTCGTGCTGGTCGCCCTGATTGCTCTGGGTGTCGACTTCGTGTTCGGACGTAGTCGGGAATCAGACTGAACTCAGGCTGAGTTCCGACTGCCCAATCGACCAATAAGCAGAATACTGGGGGGCAGATATTCCGCATATTGGAAGTCGCAACTGGCCAAAATACCGCCTCTCCCCTTCCAGTCACAGCTTGAGGCGGTATGACATACACAGGGGAGATTTCGTTTCAGGTAGCCAGTAACAGGCCTTCGGCCTACATGAAGCCCATCGTCATCAAATACGTAGAGAACCTTATAGCTTGGGGCGATTCTCTATTCCGGCAGTTTACGAGAGGAAGTGTCAATGAAGCGCTGCTACTGCGGATACTCCGCTTTATTGCAACTTAGACGTATCCTCTCTGAAACGCTTCTGAGGGCAGCCTAAGTGATGCCAAATCAACGTCACAAGTGCCCGCACTCGACTATTCTCGATTATTTTCAGAAACTCCCTTACGTGGTGCGCACTGTGCCTCAGACTACCTTTGTAGCTGCCAACAGAAGGGAAACCAGGCCACTAAACAAGGATTGAGTATCCAGGAGGAAAAGAATGATAAGAACCGAGCGCGTTGTAGCCCGGGTGACACCCGGCATGAAACGCTTTCTCAGGTTGCAGGCTGCGTCTTTTGACAATATGACTGTATCTACCTATCTCAGCAAACTGATAGAGAAAGACTACCGGGAGTTCAATAAACATCACCAGCGTCGAGGTAGCCAGCAAGATAGCACCTAAGTAAACCTGAGATGCACTCAGGTACAGTTATTGGTGCTCTCAGTCCAGCACAGCATTTGCAGTGTATCTTCTTCCCCTTCCCCCGTCCGGCTCTGCAAGTTACTGTAGATTAGAGTAATAGTCAAGAGAACACGCCTTATCGCCCCTCTATCAACAGGTTACAATCCCCCTATTGAGATAGAGGCACAACCCTGCCCCTGTTAACTTAATGGTGTGCAATGGCTTGCATGCTTGAACGGCGGTCACTACCCGATCACTTGTCCGGGTTGTCTGAGGACGTACAGTAACTCGTTGTCAATACAAAAGTTAAAAAAAGAGTAGCGGTGCAGGGACTTGAACCGTTGTTACAAATCAGCGTCGAGTTTGAATGTACCGTGTTGTCGCCCCGCAAACGCCTCAGTGCGACCGGCTGAATCACAGCCTCCGTTCCCTTTGGAACCCTCCTAAAAACAGCTTAAGTGCGACTGAATCAGCCACTTATATACACACCCCGGGGAAATTTCGAGCCGTCACTTGACTCTGAACTGGGCCCTTCCTCTCCCAATTCCGTTCAGAGTTTTGGGCGGCACTACGCACAAGACAAGAGGGGCACTTGATTTGGGCTCCTCGGTGGAATCAGTGACAACAGAAATGGCCTTTGGACACAGCGCACCAACCTCCGTCAAACAACATCCGACTATTCCCTTGACAGATGGCCGACACTGCCTATATTCGATACATGTCGAATAATCGAACCAACACCATTGAACGATTCAGTGAAATGTTTGGAGCACTATCCAACCCCAAACGGCTGAAGATGTTCCTAAGGTTGGTCGACTGCTGTGGTCCTGAGAAGTCCTGTTCAACAGACACCGGCATGGGAGCTTGCATTAGTGAGCTATCCGAGGGCCTCGGGCTGGCGCCGTCAACTGTATCCCATCATCTCAAGGAACTGCGGCGCACCGGTCTGATTTCGATGAGCCGACAAGGTCGTAGGGTCGAGTGCACGATCAATACTGAAGCACTATCAGGAATCTTGTCATTGGTTAATGGCAATCAACTGACAAAGCTATAGTGATGATACGGTCTGCGTGGAACTGAAACGAGAATGAGAAGGATTGAGGAGCATATGAACCTGCACAAGCATGATATAAAGCTCACCTACTGCGTGGAATGAGGGTTTCTACCCCGGGCCACCAGTTTGGCGGCAGCAGTT